>ERZ1023203.185-NODE-185-length-10455-cov-4.635288_pt1 | contig 10455 bp, 9 predicted proteins | sample MGYA00380444_ERZ1023203 | MGnify/ENA primary metagenome ERZ1023203 (study PRJEB33173, sample SAMEA4830386) | metagenome | study: EMG produced TPA metagenomics assembly of the PRJEB25223 data set... | reverse complement strand
CAGAATTCTCTGGGCTGAATTGTTGGCATACCTTCATTGCATACGGGCACCGTTCCACAAAAGAGCACCCCTCCTTTATTTGGCTGACATCTGGAGGAGAGCCCGCTATAGGAACCAGTCTTTCTGAGCGGCCAGCATGGAGCTTAGGCATAGATGCTAAAAGTCCCCAGGTATATGGGTGCTGGGATTGATAAAAAATATCGTCTGCTGTGCCGATTTCAAGAATTTCGCCTGCATACATAACAGCTACTCGATCAGCCATATTCGCTACCACACCTAAATCATGCGTAATCAGGATAATAGAGGTATCTAATTTCTTTTGTATATTTTTCATCAAATCCAGTATCTGGGCTTGAATGGTTACATCCAGTGCAGTTGTCGGCTCATCAGCAATTAAGATTTTAGGATTGCACGCTAGAGCTATAGCAATAACAACTCTCTGCCGCATGCCTCCAGAGAATTGATGGGGAAATTCCTTCAGCCTCCAGCAGCTCAATTGCCTTGATGTATGCCTCTTTTTTCGTCATCTTTTGATGATGTCTTAAACCTTCGGCAATTTGCTTTCCAATTGACATAGTCGGGTTTAGAGACGTCATTGGATCCTGAAATACCATGGAAATTTCGGATCCGCGGATTTTCCTCATATCCCGCTGGGGCAATTTAACTAAATCCTTACCACTATACTTAACCTCTCCTCCTTTTATAAAGCTATTTTGTTTGGGAAGAAGCTTCATAATTGTTTTGGCAGTAACTGATTTCCCCGACCCTGACTCGCCCACAATTGCTAAAGTTTCACCCTTATTCAGATTAAATGTAACTCCCCGGAGAGCATTAAATTCTCCTGCGTAAGTCCGGAAAGACACGTTAAGATTTTTTACGGATAGGATTGGTTCCATTTCCCTTTCCTCCTTATCTTCGCATTCTTGGATCTAATGCATCCCTCAGACCATCCGCCAACAGGTTAAAGCTGATCATAATTGTACTTATGACAATTGCCGGAAAGATCATTTTATATACAAAGAGCTTCATAGATTTATAGCCATCATCGATTAAAATACCTAAGGAAGCGAGCGGAGGCTGAAGCCCTAACCCAATAAAACTCAAAAATGCTTCAAAAAAGATAGCCGTCGGAATCGTAAACATTAATGTAACTATAATAGGCCCTAATGTATTAGGAAGCAGATGTTCTGTTAACAGTTTCCGGTTGGATGTTCCCAATGTTCTTGAAGCCAGAACAAACTCTTGCCCTTTCAGCTGTAAAATTTGGCCCCGTACCACTCTTGCCATTCCTACCCATCCGGTTATAACCATGGCTAGTGTGATAGAAATAATTCCAGGTTCCAGAATTAGGATAAACAGTATAATTAAGATAAGATTCGGTATACCTACAAGGACCTCAATTATGCGCTGCATAATGTTATCAACTTTTCCTCCATAGAATGAAGAAATACCTCCATAAGCAACACCAATAATAAGATCGAGAAATGCCGCTAATAAAGCAATATAAAGTGAGATTCTTGTACCAATCCAAACTCTTGTCCAAATGTCTCGTCCAAACTGATCGGTTCCAAACCAAAATTGTTCTTTTATCCCTCTTGCTTCATATTGGTCAACACCATTAAAGTCTTTGCCATTAAATCCAAGCCATTCAATTCCTGCAGCCTTAGGGGGCAAATTAGCGTATTGGATATTTTGCTCGTCATAAGAAAATTGGGAAGTCATTGGCCCGATGATCGCCATCGCAACAATTAACAGAATTAAGATTAACCCTATAATGGCACCGCGATTTTTCCGCAAGCGAATCCATGCATCCTGCCAAAAACTAATATGATTACTTGTTAATCCTTCATCCTTATCTTTGTTTGCAACCGGTATCGGTACAAACAAATCATCCGGAATGTCCTTGGAGATCATCTTCAATGCTTTATCCCCCCATCAAGCCGTATTCTGGGATCTAGAACCCCATATAATAGATCAACAATAAAGATAACGGTAATAAAAATAACGCTGTAAAAAATGGTAATCCCCATAATGACACTATAGTCATTAATTAATATGGAATTGGTAAATTGTTCTCCGATACCCGGTACAGCAAATATTTTCTCAATGACTAACGTACCAGTTATGATGCTAACTGCTAATGGAGCCATCATTGTTAATACGGGTATGAGTGCATTGCGTACAACATGCTTTATTATAACTTGACTTCTATTGATGCCCTTTGCTTCTGCTGTTATTACATAATCATGGCCTAATACCTCGAGCATCTCCGTCCGAATATATCTCGCAACAGTGGCCATCACTAGAACAGATAATGAAATACTTGGCAAAATGGTATTTTGATATCCTTCCCATAATGCAGGTGGCAGCCATCCGAGCTTAACACCGATGTAATACTGCAAAAGTGCTGCAAACACAAAGGAAGGGATGGACATTCCTAAAACGGCAAGAAATACAGAGCCATAATCATATATGGTATTATGTCTAAGTGCAGAAATAATTCCCAATAGCAACCCTGCAACTGTCCCAAGCACTAAACCTTGAAACCCTATTAATGCTGAGGGGCCAATCCGCTCTCCGATGATGCTATTTACCGAACGGCCTTCATATTTAAAAGAGTTTCCTAAATCTCCTTGAAGCAAATTGCCAAAGTATTTTACATACTGTATTGCAAGCGGCTTGTTTAGCCCATATTTTTCATTTAACTGCTCGATCTGCACTTCCGTTAATTCTTCTGCATTACTGTAAGGAGTTCCGGGCAAAAGCTGCATTAATAAAAATGTGAGCGATATGATGATAAATAGAGCCAATAGCATATATGTTAGTCTTGTCCATAGGTAACGTCCCATTTTATCACTCCTGGTTTTTTTACTTAAATGAGGATGCATCAGCAGATACATCCTCATTTTTGATTATTTACCCTCTATAGTTATCCACTTATAACTGTACTCAGGCAATGCCGGGTGGGATACAAGACCTTTAACATACGGCTGCTGAATAACAGAAACCGCTCCTTGATACATTGGTCCGATAGCAGCATCTTCAAATAAAACCTTTTCTGCTTCAAGCATTATTTCATATCTTTTTTCTAAATCCAGTTCCGATTTTGCCTTTTGAATCAGCTCATCATATTGAGGATTTGAATAATCCATCCGATTGAAATTGCCGCCTGTTTCAAACATTTCCAAATAAGAAATTGGATCGGTATTCAAAGGAACGTAGGTAGAAATAGAAATATCGTAATCAATCGCTTTTTCCAGCTCAAGACGCCGCTGGAATGGCTGCACTGAGATTTCAATTGTTAATCCCGGCAAATTCTTTTCAACCTGACTTTTAAAATATTCAGAAATTGCTCTAGAATCTGTAGCGTCAGCAGCCAGAATGCTAAGTGTGACTGAATCCTGGCCAATTTCTTCTAACCCCTGCTGGAATGACTTCTTAGCATCTTCAATTGTTCCAGTAAAATCACCATTTACCTCCCGGAACTCTTTTTTGGATGGTGAAGGCGGTGCACTTTCTGGCACTAAATAGTATGTTGGTGATGAACCATTGTTTAAAACAACATCTGCAAGACCCTTTTTATCCCAAGCCATATCAATAGCACGGCGTATATTCTTATTGGACAGCGCAGCGTTCTTATGGTTAAAACGGAGAAATCCTAAGCTTCCCCGATTTTCAATGCTGTAGTTAGGATCCTCTTTATATTGATCTACATAAGCGGAAGAGATTTCAACACGATCCACTTTTCCGGTATCATATAAATTGATAGCGGTTGACTCTTCCTTGACTACAAATACATTGATTTCATCAAGCTTGATTTCTTCATTACCCCAATAATTCTCGTTTATCTCATACTTCCACCCTTGATCATGCTTCCACTCTGTAATAACAAAAGGACCGTTATATACAACTTGATCAGCTTCCAGACCATAATTCTCCCCTTGACTCTCAACAAATTTTTGATTTACAGGAAAGAATGGACTAAACAATAAGAAGGAAGGGAGAAGCGGGCTCGGCTCAGACAAAGTTACAACCAGTGTTTTGTCATCCTTTGCTGTAACACCAAGCTCTTCCGGTGACTTCTCTCCATTTGAAATACTATCTGCATTAAGGATTTTTGCATTTACAAATTGATAAGTATAAAATCCAGTTTCTCTAAACGTTCTCTTCCATGCAAATTCATAATCATGAGCTGTAACAGGGTCGCCATTACTCCATTTATTTTCTTTTAGAATAAAAGTATGGGATAAACCATCTTCACTTACCTGATGATCGTCTGCTCCTGTAAGGACAGGCCTGCTATTCTGATCAAGTCCGTACAGCCCTTCAAAAGTATTTGATAAAACGTTATTCGAAATTGCATCATGGGCCTGCATAACATCCAATGTCGCAATGTCATCATCTTCAATCAAATTTAACACCTGAGATGATTGAGTTTCAGCAGTTTCTGATCCGCTATTCTTTTGCTCCTCCGAAGAACTTGTACTCTTTGATCCGCTAAAATTGCAGGCAGAAAGTATTAATGTGAAAATAGAAAGCAGCACTAACACTTTTATTTTTTTTATTTTCAACTAAATTGGCCCCCTTTTCTGAATTTAATCTTTAAATGAATTGCACTTTATTCACTAATTCTTCGTTAACGAAACTGTTAACTGTTGAAATAAACTTATCATTCTCATCCTTTAAGACACTGTGACTGCTATTTTCAAAAATGACTAGCTTGCTATTCGGTATCTGTTCATTCATTAAAATAGATGCTTCTATTGGAGTGATCCAGTCATGTCGGCCCCCAATAATCAAGGTAGGAATTTTATAAGATGATAAGCTTTCTGTGACATCAAACTCACGTAAAAAGCCTGCAAATCCTTCATTTAAAGCTTCATAGGAGCGGTTTGATCTTTGCTGGGCATTCTTTCTGGCTTCGACTGCATCTGGAGTATCCTGGTAGCTATAGGTATAAAGCGGGGCCATTACCTCGTAATATTTATACTGCTGTTCATTTGACACAAATGATCCGTCCCAGAGAACTTGAGCCATTTCTTGCTGTTCTGATGTGCCTCTTTCCTTTACAATTTCCTTTGCTCTTTCTATAAATTTATAACTTGGGGCTGTAACCACTAATATTAATCCTAATAGGTGTTCTTGATATCGTCTGGCATATTCCATTGCTGTCATTCCGCCGTACGACTGTCCTAGAAGCACAATTTTTTCCAACCCTAAATGTTTTCTTAAAGCTTCAATATCCTCAACATTATTATCCAGCGTGTAAGTTGACCGGGGACCTTTTTCCGATTTCCCGCTGCCGCGATTATCGATATAGACAAGCTGCATATGTTCGGCTAATGGGCTTAGCCCAGGTTTGAAGCCAGTATGATCCCCTCCAGGACCTCCATGGAGAACAAAGCAAACTGGCTTTTCTTTCATTCTTGGTCCTTCAGGAACAAAACCGGCACCCTCAATATCAAAAAATAGTTTTATACCATTTACACTAGCAAACAATGATAATCCCTCCTATTTTATAGGTAATTAATTGTTGTTTATATTAACATAATTCAGACTATTTTTTATATTAAAATTTTTTATGTCTGCTATAAAAGAATTCTATGCAATAGATTGATCATAAAAAGATCGAGACAAAAATAGAAAGGATCAGTAGAATGATTCCTGAAATCAGAATAGGCATCGTATATAAAGATTCAGCAACATAAGGGATTGTTTTGGTATTTCTTCTCTCAATCTGATCAGCCATTCTATTTATTTTGTCAAACGATCTTATAAAACTCTTAAAGCTATCCAATAATTTGTTAAAGATACCCTTTTGAATAATCAGCATGACACTGCCCGTCAGAAAAATCATAAGGGATATGACAAAAATAGTGTTGATAATCTTTAATAAAGTGATTGTTCCTGAAGCAGAGACATAGACAAAAGAAATTGCGGGAGCCAATATGATTATAAGCAAAATTCTAGTAAACAGATTAATAGAGGAATCCCCCCTTACCAATAAATTATAGGCAATATTATTTTTGCCGGGATACTTCTTCAATGAAGTGAAGCAATAGGGAAATCGTATCCATAATATCATCAATGGAAGCCATCTCATGTGCATGAACATATCTGGTGGGAACTGATATTCCGCCTGAAGGAATCCCGCCTCTTTCCAGGTGTATGGTCGCAGCATCCGTAGAACCAGCAGGGAACACTTCTAATTGATAATTTATGTCATTACTGGAAGCTGCCCTTTTTAATAAATTGACAATTTTAGGTGATGCAATCATGCCGGTCCCATTTGGGATTCGATCCATAAGTTTGATTGCCGGTCCTTTATCAAGCTGAGAGATATATTCGTGTGCAGGAATTTGAGGCGTATCATTTGCTACCGTTATATCAAGGGCAACTGCCATATCTGGATCAACTGTAAACGCAGCTGTTTTTGCGCCTCTGCAGCCCACTTCTTCTTGAACAGTAAACACTGGATATAAATTTAGTGTCTCAATTCCTGTTTCTTTAATGATTTTCATTACTTCCAGCAGAATAAAGACTAATAATCGATTGTCCAAAGCTTTTCCTACTACTCTATTTCCTATTACATTAAATTCGTAATTAATAGAAACCATGTTACCGATCTCTATTCCGAGATTCTCAAGCTCACTCCTGCTTTTCACACCCGCATCAATAAAAAACTCACTTACATCCGGGATTTCGGTCATAGCTTTTGGTCTGCCAGGATTGATACTATTAATAAGGCCCTTTATTGTAGCTTTTTCCGTCTTTATCAAACAGGTTCTAGCAAAAAGGTTTTGAGGTCTAACCCCTCCAATCCGTTCTGCATAAAGGAAACCTCTATCATCAATGTGCCTTATCATTAACCCTATCTCGTCAAGATGTGCAGCAATCATTAATTTTTTCTTTCCTGATCCATGCTTTACACCAATAATATTCCCTAGAGGATCAACCTTTACTTCATCTATGTATCCTTCAAGTTCTTTCAGTACATAGGATGTAACCTCATCCTCATAACCGGATACGCCATGCAGATTGCATAGCTGTTCCAGTTTTGTGACGATTTTTCTTTTCATTTTTTCGCGATCAAAAAAATGCATGATTCAGTCCCCTTTCAATTTTACAATCTGCAGCCTGGGCGATGGTTAAGAAAGTTATTAAAGGCAAAGCCCCTCACTTCCTCTTCCTTATAAAGCTTTAGAAGCTCATTAATAAGATTTTGGTATTTTGATGTGTCCTCTAACCGATTAACAAAGGAACTAATTCCGTCAAAGTCAGATCCTAAGCAAATATCTTTTACGCCTCCTAAACTGCAAAAATGTTCAATATGTTTAATTAGATCTGAAATTTCAGGAGTGCTCCATTGTTTTATGAAGTCCGGACAAAAGACAACACTAACGAAGCCATTTTTTTTAAATAAAGCTTGTGCCTGCTGGTCTGTAATGTTTCTTGGATGATCACATATAGTACGGGAATTGGAATGACTTGCCATAGGATAGTCAGCAATATCCATGACATCCCAAAATCCTTTTTCACTTAAATGAGAAATATCGGTAAATACATGGTGCTGATTATTCAATTTCACAACTTCCTTACCCCACTCAGTCAGACCTGCTCCCCTTGGTTCGCCTACCCCATCCGCACAAAGGTTGGCATTATTCCATGTCAACCCGATTGACATGACACCCAATTCATATAAGGTATTTAATTTATTTATATCGTTGCCGAAAGCATCTGCACCTTCTAATGTAAGAACAGCTCCTACCTCATCTTTTTTTAGTTTATCGATATCCTGCCAAGCAGATACTTTTTTCAGTTTTGGATTTGCAGCAAGAAGCTCTGTATGAAAAATATTTACTTGATCAAGGGCTGCTTGAAACTTTTCATCGCTTTTTACTTCCGGCTCTATAAATACAGCAAAAAATTGAACACCTACACCGCCAGCACTAATTCTCTCCAAATTTGTTTGAAGCTCGTTTGAGTCAGCATATTTCAGTTTTGGGTTTTTATAAATTTTATATAATGCATCACAGTGTGTATCAATGATTTTCATCAGATTTATACATCCTTTTTATTTTTACATGCATTAACAAAGTGCTGAAAAATCAATAATGAGGGTTTATCATGCTTTTCAGTCAAGCATTCAGGATGCCATTGGACTCCCAGCACAAATGAATGTTTTTTACTTTCAAATGCTTCTATGACACTATCATTTGATATGGCACTAACCTCAAATTCTTTTGGCAGTTCTCTTACTGCCTGATGATGAAAACTGTTCACCTTTATCCTATCCGTTTGGACGATTTTATATAATAAGGTATCTTTCTTAACACTCACAAAATGGGATGCATGCCATCTAGGTGCTTTTTGAGAATGCTGTAAAATCTCACCTTCCATCTGAAAATAAATATCTTGATACATATCCCCGCCAGCTGCAATCGCCAGTATTTGACACCCTCTGCAGATACCCAAAACTGGTTTATTGTGATCTAACATTTTAGTTATGATGCTCATTTCAAAGGAATCTCTTTCAGGACAAATGCTCCCTAAGTGCTGATGAGGTTCCTCACCGAACAAAGTTGGATCAATGTCGCCTCCTCCGGTTACAAGAAGTCCATCTATCTTTTCTATCAGCTGATTAATATTTTCCTCAACCAAATAATTCGGAACAACAATAGGAACTGCTCCTGATTCTGTTAATGCATCAATATTATCCATTGAAAGGGTAAGAAGCTGATCGTTCAAATTGGAAGTGACACCAATAGTCGGCTTCATTTATTTACCTCTCTAGTTACATATAATCTTTGAAATGCCTGGTGGAGCTCTAGTGTGATCCGTCCCGGATTTCCGTTTCCTATTAATTTGCCATCCACTGACCTAATTGGAAGTATATCTACTGAGGTGCTCGTTAAAAATGCTTCATCAGCTTCCTTTAAAAATTCGGGTGTGAAATTCTCCTCTAAATACTTCATTTGCGTATACTTTGCTGCCTGGAGTATAGCCTGTCTCGTGATACCTGGAAGAATATTGCTGGTTAATGGGGTTGTATATATAATGCCATTGTTAACGGCAAAGACATTGGTGCTTGAGCCTTCCGTAACCTTTCCATCCCTTACCTGGATTGCTTCAAAGCTGCCTGAATTTGCTGCAATCTGCTTTGCCATTACGTTTGGCAGCAAATTCAGCGACTTCACGTGGCAATTAGCCCAGCGTTCATCCCTTAAAGTGATGGTGCTTATACCCTGTAAATAATATTGAGCCGGAATTTCTTTTGATGGTTTTACCGTCATCGTAAAAGAAGCAGAGACATCAGGAAAAAGGTGGTTTCTTGGCGAGACTCCCCGAGTGATTTGAACATAAACTTCAGCATTCTTTAACCCCGATTGATGAATCCCTTCCATAATAATTCCTTTGATTTCAATAATTGTATATGGAAGCTCTAACAATATGGAGGACGCACTATTTTCTAAGCGGATTAGATGTTCGTCCAGCAAAATGGGTTTCGAATCAATAATCTTTATTACTTCGTATATCCCATCACCAAATTGATGACCGCGCTCCTCAATTGGTATGACTGCTTTATAAATATCAATAAATTCTCCATTAAAGAAACCGATACTCATAATAATTTCCTCCTGATTTTTTTGATTTGTTTTTTGACACTACTACTGATAGTACGCTGATATTTCCTAAATTGTATTATTGCTTTCATACGCCTTGCCCGCTGCCATCGACCATAAAATTAACAGTTTTTTGTAACTATACAGAAAATTTGGTATATTATTTTTATTATTAATATATTTCAATTATCGAAGTAAATCCAATAGAACTCTTTAATAAGGGTCATTACATCTTTTTATAGAGAGGATAGATCATTAGATGAATATAGAGCAATTCGAAGCATTTGTATATGTATCAATGACAGAAAACTTCAGTAAAGCAGGTGAAATCCTTTATATTTCTCAACCCTCTGTTAGCGCCAGAATTAAAACCCTTGAAAATGAAATTGGCTATACTTTATTTAATCGAAATGGCAAAAATGTAAAACTAACAAAAGAAGGAGAAAAACTTCTTCCCTATGCAAAAAACATTTTACAAAACATTCAAGAGGGTATACTCGCTATGCAAAAAACAAATAGTAAAACAGAAGGAGAAATTAGTATTGCTACAGTACTTACAGTAGGCAATTATATTTTTCCCTCCCTCGTAAATGAATTTTTTCAATTATATCCGAGTATAAAACTTGTTGTTCAAACAGGCCATTCCCCAAATGTATTAGATATGGTTCTAAACCATGAGGTACCGCTTGGCATTTGCCGATCTGTAAGCCACCCCCAAATCGAAACTATCCATCTTTTTGATGATGAAATGGTTCTAGCTATTTATCCAGAGCACCCCTTTTATTCCAGAAAAACCGTAACCATTCAAGAGGTAGCTATCCAGCCGTTATTT
>ERZ1023203.184-NODE-184-length-10471-cov-4.539939_pt1 | contig 10471 bp, 21 predicted proteins | sample MGYA00380444_ERZ1023203 | MGnify/ENA primary metagenome ERZ1023203 (study PRJEB33173, sample SAMEA4830386) | metagenome | study: EMG produced TPA metagenomics assembly of the PRJEB25223 data set... | reverse complement strand
CAAATTTTCCCGCATAAGCCTTACACTGCAAAGCCTCTAGAAGTCCGCATGGGTTCCGGTAAAGGGGCTCCAGAAGGATGGGTTGCAGTTGTTAAGCCTGGTAAAGTAATGTTCGAAATCGCTGGTGTATCTGAAGAGATCGCTCGTGAAGCATTACGTCTTGCATCACACAAACTTCCAGTTAAGTGCAAGTTTGTAAAACGAGAAGAAATTGGTGGTGAATCAAATGAAAGCTAATGAAATTCGTGACCTTACCACTGCCGAAATTGAACAAAAAGTAAAATCATTAAAAGAAGAGCTTTTCAACCTTCGCTTTCAATTGGCGACTGGACAACTTGAAAACACAGCTCGCATTCGTGAAGTACGCAAAGCGATTGCCCGCATGAAAACTGTTATTCGTGAAAGAGAAATCGGCTTTAGCAAGTGATATTGAGAGGAGGTTCGCACAATGAGTGAACGCAACCAACGCAAAGTTTACACTGGACGCGTCGTTTCTGACAAAATGGATAAGACAGTAACGGTTCTTGTCGAAACTTACAAAAAGCATCCACTTTACGGTAAACGCGTTAAGTACTCTAAAAAGTTCAAAGCTCATGATGAGCAAAACCAAGCAAAAACTGGCGATATCGTTCGTATTATGGAAACTCGTCCACTATCTGCGACTAAACGCTTCCGTCTTGTAGAAGTAGTTGAAAAAGCAGTTATTATCTAATTGTTCGGAATAAGGTTTATCCCGAAGGGAGGTTACACACATGATTCAACAAGAATCACGTTTAAAAGTTGCTGACAACTCTGGTGCTCGTGAAGTACTTACAATTAAAGTTCTTGGTGGCGCTGGCCGCAAGACTGCTAACATCGGTGATGTTATCGTTTGTACAGTGAAACAAGCAACACCAGGTGGCGTTGTTAAAAAAGGTGATGTTGTTAAAGCGGTAGTTGTTCGTACTAAGAGCGGTGTACGCCGTAATGACGGTACTTACATTCGTTTCGATGAAAACGCATGTGTAATTATTCGTGATGACAAAGGACCACGCGGAACTCGTATCTTCGGACCAGTTGCCCGTGAACTACGTGAAAACAACTTCATGAAAATTGTATCTTTAGCTCCAGAAGTATTATAAATAACAAATTAAATTGCCTTTAAGGAGGTGCGCACAGATGCATGTGAAAAAAGGTGACAAAGTTATGGTCATCTCTGGTAAGGATAAAGGCAAAACGGGCGTTATTCTTGCAGCGTTCCCTAAACAAAGCCGAGTGCTTGTTGAAGGAGTTAACATTGTAAAGAAACACTCTAAGCCTTCTCAGATGAACCCGCAAGGCGGAATCATCAGCCAAGAGGCACCTGTTCATGTATCAAACGTTATGCCTGTCGATCCTAAATCTGGTGAACCAACTCGTGTAGGCTATAAAACGGTTGATGGCAAAAAAGTACGTGTTGCAAAAAAATCCGGTGAAGTTCTAGATAAATAGTTCAAAGAAGAAGGGAGGTACAATGGATGAACCGCCTAAAAGAAAAGCATTCAAAAGAAATTACTCCTGCTCTAATGAGCAAGTTTAACTATAAATCAGTTATGCAAGCACCTAAGCTTGAAAAAATCGTTATCAACATGGGTGTTGGTGACGCTGTTCAAAACGCTAAAGCACTAGATAAAGCTGTTGAGGAATTAACATTGATCACTGGTCAAAAGCCGGTTATCACTCGCGCTAAGAAATCTATCGCTGGCTTCCGTCTTCGTGAAGGTATGCCAATCGGCGCGAAAGTTACTCTTCGTGGAGAGCGCATGTATGAGTTCTTTGATAAGTTAGTATCTGTATCTCTTCCACGTGTACGTGACTTCCGCGGTATCTCTAAGAAGTCATTTGACGGCCGTGGTAACTATACTCTAGGTGTCAAAGAACAGTTGATCTTCCCTGAGATTGATTACGATAAAGTAAGCAAAGTTCGTGGTATGGATATCGTTATCGTAACTACAGCTAACACTGATGAAGAAGCTCGTTAACTTTTACCTCAATTTGGAATGCCATTCCAAAAGTAATCGCTAAATAGAGGGAGGCGAAAACGTGGCTAAAAAGTCAATGATTGCGAAGCAAAAACGCACGCCTAAACACAAGGTACAGGAGTACACTCGCTGCGAACGCTGCGGACGTCCACATTCTGTATACCGTAAATTTAAGCTTTGTCGTATTTGTTTCCGTGAATTAGCATATAAAGGACAAATTCCTGGCGTGAAAAAAGCTAGCTGGTAAACCCCAAGCATGGGAAGGAGGTAAAAACAATGGTCATGACAGATCCAATTGCAGACTTGCTAACTCGCATCCGTAATGCGAACATGGTTCGTCACGAAAAATTAGAAGTTCCTGCTTCTAACATCAAGAAAGAAATTGCAGAGATCTTAAAGCGTGAAGGTTTTGTACGTGATGTTGAGCTTATCGAGGATAACAAGCAAGGCATCATCCGCATTTTCTTAAAATACGGTTCAAACAACGAACGCGTTATCACTGGTCTTAAGCGTATCAGTAAGCCTGGTCTTCGTGTATACGCAAAGGCTGATGAAGTACCTCGCGTACTTAACGGTCTTGGAATCGCACTAGTTTCTACTTCTCAAGGAGTTATTACTGATAAAGAAGCCCGCGCTAAACAAGTCGGCGGAGAAGTATTAGCATACGTTTGGTAATAGAGTTTTTCATGAATGGAGGTGCAATTAAATGTCTCGTATAGGTAAAAAACCAATCGAAATTCCATCTGGTGTTACTGTTACTAATGACAATAACACTGTTACTGTGAAGGGTCCTAAAGGTGAACTTTCCCGTTCATTCAACCAGGATATCGAAATCAAGGTGGAGGAGAACGTAATCAACGTTTCCCGTCCATCTGATGCGAAAGAACACCGCGCATTGCACGGAACTACTCGCGCACTTCTAGCTAACATGGTTGAAGGTGTGTCAAAAGGATTCGAAAGAGGACTAGAGCTTATCGGTGTCGGTTACCGTGCTCAAAAACAAGGCAAAAAGCTTGTTTTAAACGTTGGTTACTCTCATCCTGTTGAAATCGAGCCTGAAGAAGGTATTGAAGTTGAAGTACCATCTAACACAAAGATCATTGTTAAAGGTACTAGCAAAGAGCGTGTTGGCGCATTGGCTGCCAACATCCGTGATGTTCGTCCTCCAGAGCCTTACAAAGGTAAAGGTATCCGCTATGAAGGCGAATATGTTCGTCGTAAAGAAGGTAAAACTGGTAAGTAATGCCGCTTAGGTAAACGAAAGGAGTGACCGAAATGATTACGAAGGCTGATAAAAATGCAGTTCGTAAGAAAAGACATGCTCGTGTGCGTGCGAAACTTTCTGGAACTGCGGCTCGTCCTCGTTTAAATGTGTATCGTTCAAACAAGCACATTTATGCTCAACTTATTGATGATGTAAACGGAGTTACTGTAGCAAGTGCTTCTACACAAGATAAAGAAGTAAACCTTGATGCAACTGGCAACGTTGATGCAGCAGTTAAGGTCGGAGAATTAGTTGCAAAGCGCGCAGTCGAAAAAGGCGTTAAAGCTGTCGTTTTCGATCGTGGTGGCTATCTATATCATGGACGTGTTCAAGCATTAGCTGATGCAGCACGTGAAAATGGTTTAGAATTTTAATAGACAAAGGAGGGACACAAAAAGATGCGTCGTATTGATCCAAACAAACTTGAACTTGAAGAGCGCGTAGTTACGGTTAATCGTGTAGCAAAGGTTGTTAAAGGTGGACGTCGTTTTCGTTTCTCTGCTCTTGTAGTAGTAGGTGACAAAAACGGTCACGTTGGCTTTGGTACAGGTAAAGCACAGGAAGTTCCTGAAGCAATCCGCAAAGCTATTGAAGATGCTAAGAAAAACTTAGTCGAAGTACCTATGGTTGGAACTACAATTCCTCACCAGGTAATCGGTCACTTCGGTGCTGGAGAAATCCTTCTTAAGCCTGCTTCTGAAGGTACTGGAGTAATCGCCGGAGGTCCTGTTCGTGCGGTTCTGGAATTAGCTGGTGTTGGTGATATCTTATCTAAATCTTTAGGTACTAACACACCAATCAACATGGTTCGCGCCACTTTGAACGGTTTAACTCAATTAAAACGTGCTGAGGACGTAGCGAAATTACGTGGTAAATCAGTAGAAGAACTGTTAGGATAAGGAGGGATATCAAATGGCGAATAAACTAGAAGTAACCCTCACTCGCAGCGTGATTGGTCGCCCGCAAGACCAGCGCGAAACAGTTAAGGCTCTTGGCTTACGCAAAATGCACCAAACAGTTGAGCATCAAGATAATCCTGCTATCCGCGGAATGATCAACAAAGTTGCTCACCTTGTTGTGGTAAAAGAAAAATAATTCTATTCTTCTACAAATAAGGAGGTGCCAACATGAAACTTCATGAATTAAAGCCTGCAGAAGGTTCTCGTGGGGAACGCAAACGCAAAGGCCGTGGTATCGGTTCCGGTAATGGTAAAACTGCTGGTAAGGGTCATAAAGGTCAAAACGCTCGTTCTGGCGGCGGTGTCCGTCCTGGATTCGAGGGTGGTCAAACACCTTTATTCCAACGCTTGCCTAAGCGCGGTTTCACTAACATCAACCGTAAAGAATACGCGGTTGTGAACCTTGATGCTTTAAACCGTTTCGAAGATGGAGCAGAAGTAACTCCTGAGCTTCTTATCGAAACTGGTGTAGTAAGCAACGAAAAAGCAGGAATCAAGATTCTTGCAAAAGGCAAAGTTGAGAAAAAGCTTACAGTTAAAGCTCATAAATTCTCCTCTGCTGCGAAGGAAGCTATCGAAGCTGCCGGCGGTCAAACTGAGGTGATTTAATGTTTCAGACAATCTCCAATTTTATGCGTGTGGGTGATATAAGACGAAAGATTATTTTCACCCTTTTAATGCTGATTGTATTTCGCATCGGTACATTTATCCCTGTACCGGGCGTAAATGCAGATCTATTAAAAGCCCAGGATGAACTTAATGTATTCGGTGTTCTGAATACATTCGGCGGCGGGGCGCTCCTAAACTTCTCGATTCTTGCGATGGGCATCATGCCGTACATTACGGCATCCATTATTGTTCAGCTTCTGCAGATGGATGTTGTTCCCAAGTTTACGGAATGGTCAAAGCAGGGTGAGGTTGGACGCCGTAAGTTAGCTCAGTTTACCCGTTACTTTACTATCGTGCTTGGTTTTATCCAGGCTCTCGGTATGTCTTATGGGTTTAATAACCTAGCAGGCGGAATGCTGATTGAGAATCCGGGAATTACCTCTTATCTATTGATTGCTGTAGTTTTGACTGCCGGAACTGCATTTTTAATGTGGCTTGGTGAGCAGATTACATCAAAAGGTGTAGGCAATGGCATTTCCATCATTATCTTTGCTGGTATCGCAGCTGGTATTCCTTCAACGGTTAACCAGATCTATGCTCAGCAATTTGAAAATGCAGGAGAGCAGCTATTCCTTCGCATTGTGACAGTCGTGCTTATTCTGGTTGCAGTCATTGCTATTGTTGTGGGAACGATCTTCATCCAACAGGCATTAAGAAAGATTCCTATTCAATACGCTAAGCGTGTAACAGCAGGAAAAAATTCTGCTGGCGGACAATCAACTCATCTTCCGTTAAAAGTTAATGCAGCTGGTGTAATTCCAGTAATCTTTGCGATTTCATTCATTATCACGCCAAGAACCATTGCTGGTTTCTTCGAGCAGAATGATGTAACGCTATGGATTCAAAGAATATTTGACTACACGTCTCCAATCGGAATGGTCATTTATAGTGCATTAATCATTGCTTTTACTTATTTCTATGCTTTCATTCAGGTAAATCCGGAACAAGTTGCGGAAAACCTGAAGAAGCAGGGCGGTTATATCCCGGGCATCCGTCCAGGAAATAACACGCAGGAATATTTAACTCGCGTCTTATACCGTTTAACATTGGTCGGTGCGCTCTTCCTGACAGTCATTTCAATCCTGCCGGTATTCTTCATTAATATCGCCGGATTGCCTGAATCTGCGCAAATTGGAGGCACAAGCCTGCTGATCGTTGTCGGTGTTGCACTTGAAACGATGAAGCAGCTTGAAGCACAGCTCGTTAAGCGTCATTATAAAGGTTTCATTAAATAACTTGGTTGTAGGGGACAGCATGTTCCCTTATACCATTTAGAGACTAGGGGGAAATTGACGTGAATTTAGTTTTAATGGGGCTCCCTGGTGCCGGAAAAGGTACACAAGCCGAGAAGATCGTCCAAAAATACGGCATCCCTCATATCTCTACTGGAGATATGTTCCGTGCGGCTATTAAAGACGAAACGGACCTAGGCCTTAAAGCAAAATCATTCATGGATAAAGGCGAGCTTGTTCCTGATGAAGTAACAATCGGCATTGTCCGTGAACGTTTAAGCAAGGATGATTGCGAAAAAGGCTTTTTGCTGGATGGGTTCCCAAGAACAGTTGCCCAAGCAGATGCCCTTGAAAACATCCTTTCTGATTTGAATAAGAAAATTGATTATGTCATTAATATTGATGTTGATCAGAGCATTCTAATGGAACGTCTTACCGGACGCCGTATCTGTAAAGACTGCGGAGCTACTTATCATTTAGTATTCAATCCGCCAGCGAAGGACGGAGTGTGCGATCGCTGCGGCGGTGAGCTGTATCAGCGTGCTGATGATAATGAAGCTACTGTTCAGAATAGACTTGACGTCAATATTAAACAGACAAAGCCGTTGCTCGATTTCTACGAAACGAAAGGATATCTGCGCAATATTGATGGTCAGCAAGATATTAATAAAGTATTTTCTGATCTTGATGCTTTGCTCGGGGGCTTACAATGATCATTTGCAAAACCCCGCGTGAACTTGATATAATGCGTGAGGCCGGCAGGATCGTAGCACTTACACACCAGGAGCTGAAGAAACATATTGTACCCGGCATCACAACCCGCGAACTGGATGATATTGCTGATCAGTTTATCCGTAAACACGATGCAATCCCGTCTTTTAAAGGGTATAATGGTTTCCGCGGCAGCATTTGTGCTTCAGTTAATGATGAACTTGTTCATGGGATTCCTGGTGCTCGAGTTTTAAATAACGGTGATATAATCAGCATTGATATCGGTGCTAAATATAACGGTTATCATGGTGACTCAGCCTGGACTTATGCTATTGGCCAAATTGATGAGGACTCCGAGCGTCTGATGGATGTGACAGAGGAATCATTATATAAAGGTCTTGAAGAAGCAAAACCGGGTGAGCGCTTGTCGAACATCTCCCATGCTATCCAAACGTATGCGGAATCTAATGGCTTTTCCATTGTACGCGAGTATGTCGGCCATGGAGTAGGGCAAGACTTACATGAGGATCCTCAAATTCCTCATTATGGACCGCCTAACAGAGGGCCGCGCTTAAAGCCGGGTATGGTACTTGCTATTGAACCTATGGTGAATGCAGGAAGTCGTTATGTTAAAACCTTAACCGATAACTGGACAGTTGTGACTGTTGACGGTAAAAGGTGTGCCCATTTTGAGCATACAATAGCGATCACTGAATCCGGTTATGAAATATTAACAAAAGCCTAAGGTGCAGGTGATTCCATTGGTTGGTTCTGATACGAATCCGCAGCCTGGTCAAATTGTTTTGATCAAAAGCGGGCGTGACGCTGGTCAATATGCTATAATTATAAGGTTGATGGATGAAAGGTTTGTTATGCTTGCTGACGGCGGCAGGAAGAAATTCGATTGCCCGAAGAAAAAGAACATTCAGCATCTGCAATTGCTTAATTATATCTCTCCAGAAGTTCAGACCAGTCTCAAGGAGACCGGCCGTGTAACAAACGGAAAGTTGCGCTTTGCGCTTGCAAAGTATGCAAATGAATTCGTATATGACATGAAGAAGGGAGAATCGTTCAATGGCGAAAGACGATGTAATTGAAATAGAAGGCACAGTTGTTGATACTTTGCCAAATGCAATGTTTAAGGTAGAATTAGAAAATGGTCATACAGTGCTAGCTCATGTATCCGGTAAGATCCGTATGCACTTCATCCGCATTTTACCTGGAGATAAAGTAACAGTTGAGCTATCTCCATATGATTTAACACGCGGTAGAATCACATATCGTTTTAAATAATCATTGCACTCCGTACTATTAAGGAGGTTAGGATAATGAAAGTAAGACCATCAGTTAAACCAATCTGCGAAAAGTGTAAAGTTATCCGCAGACGTGGAAAAGTAATGGTTATCTGTGAAAACCCTAAACATAAACAAAAACAAGGTTAATTTGAAGGAGGTGCGCTTATACAATGGCACGTATTGCTGGTGTAGATGTTCCACGTGAAAAACGTGTAGTAATCTCATTAACTTATATCTTTGGTATTGGTAAATCTACAGCTCAAAAAGTTTTGGCTGAAGCTGGTGTTTCTGAAGACACTCGTGTTCGTGATCTTACAGAAGATGAACTTAACAAAATCCGTGACATCATCGACAAATTGAAAGTTGAAGGTGACCTTCGCCGTGAGGTATCACTTAACATCAAACGTCTAATGGAGATCGGAAGCTATCGCGGTCTACGTCATCGCCGTGGTTTACCGGTTCGCGGACAAAACACTAAAAACAACGCTCGTACTCGCAAAGGTCCTCGTAAGACTGTAGCGAACAAGAAGAAATAATCGGTAAAGGAGGTAACTTTAAATGGCTCGTAAAACTAATACACGTAAGCGTCGTGTGAAAAAGAATATTGAACAAGGTATTGCACATATCCGTTCTACTTTCAATAACACAATCGTAACTATCACTGATGTTCATGGAAATGCTGTTTCCTGGTCAAGTGCTGGAGCTCTTGGATTCAAAGGTTCTCGTAAATCTACTCCATTCGCAGCGCAAATGGCAGCTGAAACTGCAGCTAAAACTTCTCAGGAACACGGTATGAAATCCCTTGAAGTAACTGTTAAAGGACCTGGTGCAGGACGTGAAGCTGCTATCCGTGCTCTTCAAGCTGCTGGTCTAGAAGTTACTGCTATCAGAGACGTAACTCCAGTTCCTCATAACGGATGTCGTCCACCAAAACGCCGCCGTGTATAATTTTTCTGTATAGAATTTGTATCCTTGTCTATAATGGGATATGATACTAAATTTTTAGTTATACAGAACAATTATTCCAGTTGTTGTGCACAAAACGGGAACGTATACATGGGGGAATTTCGGTTAGAGATTGCTAGCCGGGGTTTCGACGTTTTGAAGGAGGGTATATTTTGATGATCGAAATAGAAAAACCAAAAATCGAAACGGTTGAGATCAGCGATGATGCCAAATACGGCAAGTTCGTCGTCGAGCCACTTGAGCGTGGATATGGTACAACTTTGGGTAACTCCTTACGTCGTATCCTTTTATCCTCACTCCCAGGTGCCGCTGTCACATCGATACAAATTGATGGGGTACTTCATGAGTTCTCAACAATTGAAGGCGTCGTAGAAGATGTAACATCTATCATTTTAAACATTAAAAAACTAGCACTTAAAATCTACTCTGATGAAGAAAAAACATTGGAAATCGATGTTCAGGGTGAAGGTGTAGTGAAGGCAGCTGACGTAACTCATGACAGCGATGTTGAAATCCTTAATCCGGATCTTCATATTGCTACCCTAGGTTCGAATGCCCACCTGCGCATGCGTTTAACTGCAAGACGCGGACGAGGCTATACACCAGCTGACCAAAACAAGAGAGAAGATCAGCCAATCGGTGTGATTCCTATCGATTCCATCTACACTCCAGTATCTCGCATTTCTTATCAGGTAGAGAATACACGTGTGGGTCAAATGACTAACTATGATAAGTTAACATTCGATGTTTGGACTGACGGAAGTGCAGGTGCTCAAGATGCGGTTGCACTTGGAGCGAAGATCTTAACTGAGCATTTGAATATCTTTGTCGGTTTAACTGATGAAGCTCAAAATGCCGAAATCATGGTTGAAAAAGAAGAAGACCAAAAAGAAAAAGTACTTGAGATGACAATTGAAGAACTTGACTTATCTGTACGTTCTTACAACTGCTTAAAGCGCGCTGGCATCAATACTGTTCAGGAATTAGCCAATAAGACTGAAGAGGACATGATGAAGGTCCGTAACTTGGGCAGAAAGTCACTTGAGGAAGTAAAGCATAAATTAGAAGATCTTGGACTGGGCTTACGTAAAGACGATTGATTGATGTGAATTGATCCATCATCTTTATATGTTTGCTTTCAGCAGATTGAATGACTTCAACAAAGGAGGGAAACTTTCATGGGATACAGAAAGTTAGGACGCACTAGCTCACAACGTAAAGCTATGCTGCGTGACTTAGCAACAGATCTAATCATCAATGAGCGCATCGAAACAACTGAAGCTCGTGCAAAAGAACTTCGTTCAGTTGTTGAGAAAATGATCACTCTTGGAAAGCGCGGCGACTTGCATGCACGCCGTCAAGCAGCTGCTTTTGT
>ERZ1023203.183-NODE-183-length-10639-cov-3.871599_pt1 | contig 10639 bp, 9 predicted proteins | sample MGYA00380444_ERZ1023203 | MGnify/ENA primary metagenome ERZ1023203 (study PRJEB33173, sample SAMEA4830386) | metagenome | study: EMG produced TPA metagenomics assembly of the PRJEB25223 data set... | reverse complement strand
GCTTCCCTTCAGCCACAGATTTGATCAGGTGCACACGTCCCCGTGGAGAATGCTGTTCCTGACCTGTCTGTTCATATGTCGGGCATGATTCCAGACACATTCCGCAATGGACACAGTCAGCCCATTTCTTTTCATCTGGCGGATCACTCCATAAATAGTTTCCCAATCCCGACGTACATGGCGGTTCCTGCTTTAAATCGAGTTCCCGGACACTCATTTAAATCCCTCCTATGAATCTGTTTGGGCTTAATGTTTTATTTGGGTCGACCTTTGTTTTAATCCCCTGGAGCAAAAAGAAATAAGAAGGTTTATTTCCCCATACATCCACTTTTTTCCGAAGTTCAAATGGAAGGTGTTTTGCAATCGCGTATCCTCCATCTTTTTCAGCGATCTGCCTTACATTTACAGCGGCATTGGCGACATCTGGCTCTGCTCCTCTAATGGTCACTTGACTCAATCCATGACCCAGACCTCCATGTGATTCGATTTTCACATTGAATTTATCCTGCAGCAGTTCAGTTTCCTTTAATACTTTTACCGCGTCGAGATTTACAGTTCCAATTTTAAAGGAGGCTTCAGTTTGGATTGGCAATTCCTTATGTGCCCCATTAGGGATGTGCCTATAAAAGCGGTCCCAAAACAAATCCGCGTTTTCCTTAGAGCTTATACTCAATTTCGCATCTTTCGGCAGCATATTTCCCACAAAAACTTCCTGATAATGAACTGAACTCTCCACATCTTCAAAACTCATGGCAACGGTGTAGGAATTTATTCCGGAAAGCTTATCTGAAAGTGCCGGATTCAGCAGCTCAAGCGAAACCGGTTCAATCATAGAATCCAAAACCTTTACTGCAAACGCCTTTATTTCTTCGAGATCTCCTTTTGCGAACGAAACGAGAACCAAACTCTCACATTTAGGAATTGGGCGAAGCTTTAAGGTTATTTCAGAAATTACACCAAGTGTTCCCATCGATCCTATAAACAGTTTATTCATGTCATAGCCGGCAACATTTTTTACAACTCTGCCGCCGGAGCGTATTACCTTTCCATCCGGATAAACTGTCCTTAATCCAATGACTGCATCACGGGCTGAACCATAGCCCAATCTTTTGGGTCCGCTTTCATTTGCTGCAATGACTCCGCCTATTGTGGCATTTTGGGGCCAAAAAGGATCGAGAGATATTTTTTGATTATGCTTTGCCAGATAATCCTGAAGGTCTTTAAAACGAGTACCGGATCTTACAGTTACTGTCATATCACCAGGTGTGTGTTCCACAATCCCTGTATATTTTTCAAGCGATAAAAGAAGATCTGCTTTTTCATTTAAGCCTCCGAATCCGCGTTTTGTGCCACCGCCCATAATGTTGATGGTTAGACCATTCAAATCTGCATTCTTAAGTACAGCTGCAATCTCATCTTCTGTTTCCGGTAAAACAATCAATTCCCCAGAGTTGCCTAATCGGCTTGAAACTTCATATTTACTTATCTGGTCTTCTCTAAAATAAGTCTTTAAAGTACTTATCGATTCTGCTGCTATCAACATATACACCCCGATTGTTTCGTAATAACAAACAATGTTTCTAATAAATTTCAAAAAAACGTTATTGTTCCTGCAGGATACTTATTTGTAAAAGCTTCTCAACCAGCTCTAAATGTTCAATCATATTCTTATGTGCCTGATCCGGCTGCTTATTTTTAATAGACAAATAGATACCCAGATGCTGCTCTTCAATCTTTTTGGCGATATCATCCCGTGTTTGAAGATATTGATGGAAATCGATCATGGATTTTTTCAATGTTTCAGATATAAATTGCACAAATTGGATAAGTATATCATTGCCTGCTGCATGGGCAATCGCCATATGAAACTGATAATCTTCCTCCCATCCATGGATGGCTGCATCGGAAATCAGCTTATTCATCTTAGCCAACTGTGCTTCCGACCGATTTGCGGCTGCCATTTCAGCGAGACCTGTTTCAACCATTTTTCTTGCCTGGAATAACTCGTGGATGTCTTTAATGCCAGGATGCAAATGAGGACTTTTAAAAAGCTTTGATGAATCAAATTGGGATATGTATGTGCCTTCTCCCTGTTTTACATGCACAATTCCTTTGCCTTGCAGTGAGGTTAGAGCGTCCCTGACAGCTGATCGGCCGACACCAAACAGTTCGCATAATTCTCTCACTGATGGCAGTTTTTCTCCCGGCTTAAAGGATCCTTTGACAATCATATCTTCAATTTGCTCTGCAGCAATTTCAGAAATTTTTCGCGTTGAAATCTTTTTTACATTCAATCCTCTTGCCTCCTTTCTTGCAGACGTCACATATCTGATATGTTATATGTTACTTCCTATTAAATCACGGCAAATTGTAATAATCAATAAAATATTTAGAATTTATTAAAAATTCATATCAGGATGCGAACATAGGGTTCATTCGGACAGATGTAGAAGAAATCCAGGAGGTTGAGTCCGAATACATTCCTCATTCGGACAGGTGTAGAGGATATCCGTGAAAGTGAGTCCGAATACATTGCTCATTCGGACAGATGTAGAGAATATCCATGAAATTGAGTCCGAATTCAGTGCTCATTCGGACAGATGTAGAGAATATCCATGAAATTGAGTCCGAATACCATGCTCATTCGGACAGATGTAGAAGAAATCCGAGAAAACAAGTCCGAATACATTGCTCATTCGGACAGGTATAGAGGATATCCGTGAAATTGAGTCCGAATACATCGCTCATTCGGACAGATGTAGAGAATATCCATGAAATTGAATCCGAATACATTGCTCATTCGGACAGATGTAGAAGAAATCCGAGAAAACAAGTCCGAACCTGAGGTACATGCAGGCACAGTATCATAGAATCTGATAAAGAAGTTATTACAATCTCCCTCTTCGCTGAAAGCAAGAACCTGGAGTGAAAATCAACTTTCAAAATTTACAACGTAAAACAACAATCTATGTGAAAACAGCAAAAAAACCTGACTTCCACGTTTTCACATGAAAGTCAGGTCAATTTTTCTATTCTATAACGCGTACAACTCGGCCATTAAACTTAGTTTTCCAATAGCCGCTGGACATGTTTGCAACCGCAACACCCGTTGAGCTTTGTGAACCGATGAATTTACCGCCGCCGAGATAAATGCCTACATGGCCGTCCCTTTTATAAGTATCAAAGAAGACAAGATCTCCCGCTCTCATCTGGCTTGCTGAAACCTGGCGCCCAGCGAATTTAAGAGAATCTGTGCTGGCTCCTACACTAATTCCAGCCTGTGAGAATGCCCAGTGTACAAAGCCTGAGCAATCGAATCTTCCATTGGCGATATCATAAGCATTTCTGCCGCCGCCAAACACATAAACAGAATTACCGATATATTTATTTCCTGCAGTTGTCACAATGCTGATTGCACTGCTGCCATTAACAGTTGGCTTTGGAGCTGAGCTTGCTGACCCTTTTGCTTTTTGGGCAGCAGGAGATTGCTTTTGGGCAGAAGCTGAACCTGCTGGAGCTGAAGCTGCTGTCTGTGCAGCTGGTGCTGTTTGCGCTGCAATGCTTTGTTCGATTTGAGCAATCATAGAAGCATATTTAACATCTTCACTTTGCAGCTTTGCCTTCTTATCTGCAATTGAATTTTCTTTTTCTTTTAGCTGCTGGATTAATGAGCTATTTTGCTGCTTTTGCTCTTCCATGATGGACTGCATGCCTTTTAATTCGGTCATCATGCTGGTTAATCCCGCTAACTCTTTTTCCACAGCAGCCTTCTTTTCTTCAAATGCCTTTTTATCCTGTTCCTGTTCTTCCAGTAATTGTTTGTCTGCCTGAACAAATGTGGTTACTGCTCCGACACGGTCAACAAAGTCACTGAAACTGGAAGCACCAAGAAGAACATCTAAATATGCCACTGTTCCGCCGCTTTCCTGAAACGATTGTGCACGCTGTTTTAGGATAGCGCTTCTCTTTTCGATTCTTTCCTCAATGATAGCCATTTCTGCCTTCAATTGATCTACTTCTGATTTAGTGCTTGCAATTTTAGTCTGCGTTTCTGCAATTAATTTATTATTATCTTCAATCGCCTTTTCTACTTTACTAATTTTAGTATTTAACTCAGCGATTTCTTTAAGTACACTTACCAATTCCTTATCCGCTTCAGCCAATGTGGCCTGCAAGCTGGAACGCTGCTGCTGAATTTGGCTTTTTTGATTTTCCAGTTTATGGATTGATTCAGCATTTACACCTGGGATTGAAAAAGCACTTCCAAGCCCAAGGATAATAGTTGTATTTAAAACGAGGAGCCTTTTTCTCAAAGTCATTACCCTGCTTTCTTATATGTAATTGGCCATTTATTAGCCGTATCAATATCAAACTATTTATCTATGTATATTTTTTAAGCGATTACAATAAAAAACTCTAGTAAATTTGTCTTTCCATGGAGGATTATACCATCCTTATTTGACAGACTTGTTATAGCAATATTACAAAAATATTTCAAACGTGACATTAAACCCCTTTTTTCGCCATCCTTATATGACATAATTCACTATTTTACTGAGAGAAGATATCCAACGACAGTTGTGTACTGTTTTCCAAAAAATAAAAAAAGACTGGAATCCGCATTATAACTTCCGGATTTCAGTCTTTCATGAATACTTTTTAATCCATAAACTTTCTTTGGATATCCTGATCGAACACAAATACCGACATTCCAAAATCCCGTTCGATATCTATATCTACAAACAGGTCAATTAGTTTTGCCTGCAGAAATTCTTCCATTTCAGCCGGCCGGTTCTTTTTATACATCTCCTTGACCATTTCTGTTCTGGCAGCCCTAAGCATTTGCTTTCCCTCGTCTGCACTTGCTATGAATTTTTCCACAGGAGATAAATTACCTTCCATTTCACATATAGCCCAATGTTTGCAGAAAGTTGTCCTAACTTTGCTAGGTCCTTTGCCCATATGTTTTTTTCGGAAGGAGCGCACTAAATTACTGAATTCAGCTTCATACTTGTTCATAATCCAACCCTCATATACCCTATTATCATGTATAATTCCATTTATACATGTTCAATACAGGTTTCACTTTAATAAGTTAATCAATTAATACAATAATTGTCAAACTAAACAATTTTAATTTCTTGTTAAACTGAAATTATATGCTACTATTTTGTTAGTTGAAAGGTTCTAGGAGGAAGAATTATGAATATTCTAAGCAGCAGAAAAATTGTCAGATTTAAGAATGGAGTTCTGCAGGATGCAGAAGATTCAATTGTTTCCGAACACCCTCTCACAATTCATCTAAATGGGGAAGAGTTCGCAACAATGGTCTGCAGCCCAGAGAATATTCGGGAATTAACAATCGGCTTTTTAGCTTCTGAAGGCTTTATCAGGAGAATTGAAGAAATCAAGGATATTCAAATAGATGAAAGCAAAGGATTTGCGTATGTGGAATTACATACCCAAACTACTACAGCAAGCCATGAGTTTCACTCCAAACGGTTTATTGGTTCATGCTGCGGAAAGAGCAGGCAATTTTACTTTCACAATGATGCCAGGACAGCCAGAACTTCTACATCTAAGCTGACCTTGTCTCCCAGCCAGTGCATTTCATTTATGAAACAGCTGCAGGATGGCAGTCTGACTTTTCAAGAAACCGGTGGAGTACATAATGCTGCCCTATTTTCTGCGAATAATATGATTGTCAGCAGAACAGACATTGGCCGTCACAATGCTCTAGATAAAATTCTGGGGTACTGCATTGAGAACAGGATTCCTGTTAGGGATAAAGTCATTGCTTTCAGCGGCAGAATATCTTCGGAAGTTTTGCTTAAAGCCTCCAAGATCGGAGTAGGCATCATCCTATCAAAATCAGCTCCGACTGATCTGGCCATAAAGCTGGCAGAAGATCTTAACATCACAGCCGTTGGCTTTATTCGCGGTCAGTCTTTTAATGTTTATTCTCATCCTGAAAGGATCGTTGCAAGAGCGGAAGATTAATAAAAAGTTAAACTTATTTATTATTAGCTAGCAACCAAGGTGTTTATACGCACCTTGGTTTAAATTTTTTTCAGACAAAAAAGCCAATCAAGTTCTGATCGGCTTTTCACACTGAATTCAATTATTAATTTAATTATACAATGGAACTGGAGGATCAATTCCTAATACAGGCTGTCCATCTACTGTTAACCATACATAATAATGGTCAATCTCTGTTTTAAGTATCACTTCAATTTTTGCAATTAACTTCTCTTGCATTTCAAATGATAACCTTGCAGTTTCCTCTCCTAATGGAACATCTTTCAATCCCAGCAAATCAGCAATTTTCCTTGCATCTTCATAGGAAACTTCGACATATTTATCATACTCCGATAAATATGCAGCCTCCGCGGTTTTAGTACCTAATACGGCAGTCAAGATTACTGCCATTAAAATAAACCCTATCTTTTTCATTTTTTCCCCCATAAATTTAAATTTGATCTATAAGCTCCAGGAAAACATCCAGAATTTCAGGATGATACATAGTTCCACGGTAATTCAATAATTCTTGTTTAGCTTCTTCCTTACTCCTGCCCTTTTTGTATACTCTATCCGTCGTAATAGCATCATAAGAATCAATAATCGAAATGATCGAAGCTTCAATAGAAATCTCGCTGCCTATCAATCCCAGAGGATAACCTTTTCCATCAAATCTTTCATGGTGCTGCTCAACTATTTTTCCTGCATCTACCAAGAGCGGCAATCCTGTTTCCTCTAATATTTCTCTTCCGAAAACAGAATGTTTCTTCATTATTTCCCATTCCTCTGGAGTGAGTTTACTGGGTTTTTGCAATATTTCCAAGGGTATGCGCAACTTCCCAACATCATGTAGAAAAGAGGCTAAATTCAAGTTTACTAGTTGCTTAGAATCTAACTCTAGTGTTTTACCAACCAGCATAGAAAGCTTATTAATTCTTTGACAGTGATCTCTGGTATATCCATCTTTTTCTTCAATCGATATTGATAACTCCATCATTTCCTTTGTTACCTTACTATAATGAAAAAAAACTGGTCTTGATGTTACATAAAGAAATTCAGTGGTAGCTGCTGCTTCAAAAACATAATGTTCTTCTACTGGTGCCTTAAAAAAAGAATTCCCTGTTTTTATTTTCTTGGTTTCATTTCCATTTCTAAGAATTAATTCCCCAGAAAGAACGCATAAATATTCTAGTGCTTCCCAGCCTTCTTGGGGTTCAATCCCCCACATTGTACCAGGCTCCAGCTTATGATAAATAACCTCTGTCCCATCCCCCGAAGCAATCAGGGAGATTTGCAAGCCTTTCATGTGGACTGTTTCAATGAAACTATCTTCATTTATAATGCCCACTTTATTACCCTCTTTCTTATACTTCTCAAATGATGTATGTATTGGGTGGCAAACTAATAAACTTTCCTATATTGCCATTCTAGTACATGATTTTCCATTTTTCCACAAAAATTTTGCTATAAAATTGATATTAAAGAGAATATTGACAATATTCAAGGCTATTTGCCTAAACTTATCATTTCCAATAAAAAACCAGTGACCCGAAATGGCGGTCACTGGCTTTATTTCATTCTCTTTTGTTGGGAGGGACATCTCTTTCGTTTTTCTCCATTTTGTGCATTTTCTGGTCTTCTGGAAGCTGGGTGTTTCTTTCCATGTCACTTGTGTCTTCTCCCATTCCTTTTAGGAAAGTAATCAGAAGCGTAACTGCCCGATTGACTTCCGGATCTTTTAATGCCTTTACGAGATCAAGATAGCTTGTTTTTTCATCTGTATCTTTATATTCCGCAACTCTTGCAACTCCGGAGTTTAACTTTAACAGCAAGGGTTCAAGCTGCTGGACATTTATGGTACCAAGAGTTCCAACCATTAAAAGCAGGTTTTTGATTGTATTGGTAGCTTCCGGTTTATCTACTGCTTTAACAAGTACATTTAATACTTTATCTCCCTGTCCAAATAGTCCATTCAATAATGAGAGAACTCCCCGATCATGCATATGTCCGACAGCTGTAAGAAGCTCAAGAATAGGTTCCTTATTTTCGATCAGGGCATTCTCCACTTCTTCCAGGTCTTTTTTTCGTTTATCCTCGGGGGTTAACTCAAAACGCTTGATGCTATTAATCGCTTTAGCCATACTGCTTCCGCTCCTTTTTCACCATTTCTCCAGGGAAGATATAATCTTTTCTTGCCCATTTCTTTTCAACATTTACACCAATTTGCGGCTGCGGATTGCCATAGCGGTGATTAATTCTAGGAAGCGGATTGCTTCCTTCTTCACTCAGGATTTCAAGCTTTACTTTCGTTTCCTTATATGCCGGTGTATCGGTATCCTTGTCGGCATAACTGCTTGTTAATAAATTTATGGCGGCTTCGCCTCTGTCATTCATAGGAAGGTAAACTTCCTTCCCTTTAACCCTATCCGTTATATGGCACTTTACTTTCACATTGCCATATGGCGATGTCAAACGAACAAGTGTACCGTCTTTCAACCCTCGTTCTTCGGCTAGTTCAGGTGATACCTCCAGGAAAACTTCTGGTGTTTTCGAGCTGATTCCTTTTGACTTGTAGGTCATATTGCCTTCATGGAAGTGCTCCAGAAGACGCCCATTATTGACATGAATATCATATTCCATTGGATATTCAAGAGCAGGAGTCCAATCTACTGGAAAGAGTCTTGCCTTGCCATCCGGGAAAGGAAAGCCTTCCGTGTAGAGGAGAGGACTGTCCGTTCCATCCTCAGCCACCGGCCACTGCAGACTATTGTATCCTTCCAATCTATCATAAGTAACTCCTGCGTATAGTGGCATAAGTCCAGCTGCTTCTTCCATTACTTCACTTGGGTGCGTATATGTCCAGCCCGCTCCCAGCCGATTAGCAACTTCAATGATAATCTGCCAATCCGGCTTCGAATCCCCAAGCGGCTCGAACGCCTGGTAAAGACGCTGAATTCTCCTCTCTGTGTTTGTAAACGTTCCTTCCTTTTCCAAACTTGGACTTGCAGGAAGCACTACATCGGCAAACTCAGCTGTACGGGAAAGGAAAATGTCCTGCACCACAAAGAAATCAAGCTTTTCAAAAGCAGCCTGCACATAATTGATATTTGAATCCACAAGCCCCATATCTTCACCCTTCAGATACATTGCTTTCAGCTTGCCTTCATGAATTCCTTCTACCATTTCGTGATTATTCAATCCTGCCTTTTCCGGAAGCTTTGCTCCCCAAGCATTTTCAAATTTCCTTCTCACATCAGGGTCTGAAACCTTTTGATAACCAGGCAAATTATCTGGGCTGCTTCCAAAATCACCTGCCCCCTGCACATTGTTGTGGCCCCTTAAAGGATAGGCACCTGCGCCAGGTTTAGCGTAATTGCCTGTTACAAGAAGCAGATTTGAAATAGCTGTACTTGTATCACTGCCTCCAAGATGCTGTGTGACACCCATTGCCCATAATGCAGAAACACTATTGGCTTCATGAATCATTTCTGCCATTTTGATTAAATTGCCTTTGGAGATCCCGGTTGTTTCTTCTGCAAATTCAAGCGTATATTTCTCCAGGTTTGATACAAATTCTTCAAGGCCATTTACTTTTTCCTTCAGAAACTTCTCATCCGCCCAACCCTGGTCGATAATATATTTGGTAATGGCAGAAAGCCATACCATATCCGTACCCGCACGAGGACGCACAAACAGATCAGACCGCTCTGCCATTTCATGTTCCCTTAAGTCAGCTACAATTACTTTTTGGCCGTTTAGTTTCTGGGATCGCTTCACCCTGGTAGAAAGCACAGGATGGGATTCAGACGTATTTGAACCAATAATCAGCACTAATTCAGAGTTTTTAATATCTTCGATTGAACCAGCATCCCCTCCATATCCCACAGTTCGGAATAACCCTACAGTTGCAGGGGTCTGGCAATATCTTGAACAGTTATCGATATTATTTGTCCCTATGACTGCCCTGCCAAGTTTCTGCATTAAATATGATTCCTCATTGGTACATTTAGATGAGGTAATAAAGCTCAATGCATCTGGGCCATGCTGTTCCTTAATTTCTGAGAATTTTCGTGTAATCATTTCCAATGCTTCTTCCCATTCTGCTTCACGGAATGAATCACCTTCCCTGATTAGCGGCTTCGTTAATCGTTCCTCACTATTCACAAAGTCCCAGCCAAATTTCCCTTTAACACATGTAGAGATTCCGTTGGCAGGTGCTTCTGCCTGAGGCTCCACCTTCAGTATTTCTCGGCCCTTTGTCCATACATCAAAGCTGCAGCCGACACCGCATTAGGTGCAGACTGTTTTGGTCTTTTTAATTTTCTCTTCCCGCATTGCCGCTTCCATATCAGATATAGCCAGGATGGATCCATATCCCGTTTCAACATTTTTAGTGATTTCAATCATTGGACGAAGGGTGTTTTTAGCAATGCCAGTCAGAAATCCTGCTTCCCCCTCCATTCCCTTTTCCATCATGGCATTACATGGACAAACCGTAGAGCAGTGTCCACAGGAAACGCAGGAGGACTCGTTAATTGGCACATCATTATCCCAGATAACCCTTGGTCTATCCCGCTCCCAATCAATAGTAAGGGTTTCAGTAACCTGGACGTCCTGACAT
>ERZ1023203.182-NODE-182-length-10648-cov-4.831870_pt1 | contig 10648 bp, 6 predicted proteins | sample MGYA00380444_ERZ1023203 | MGnify/ENA primary metagenome ERZ1023203 (study PRJEB33173, sample SAMEA4830386) | metagenome | study: EMG produced TPA metagenomics assembly of the PRJEB25223 data set... | reverse complement strand
CAAATCGGCAGTCACAATTTTGCCTACTAAATTGAGGCACCTTTCCTGTTCAAGCGGGAAAAGGTGCCTTATTTAGTTCTGTTGGAAAGTTAGAATGAAAATCTGGTAATTTATATTACAAATATATTAAATACCATCTAATCTGTAACATAAAAAGAGTTTTACTGAAACCTTTCTGTTATCTTATGGTGTTAATATGTTCCTATCAAGGGACATAAAGGAGATATCATGAAAAAACTAGTAATCTATCTGGTAACAGCTGTTTTTCTATCGTTTGGATTTTCCAATGTCACTTCAGCCGCTGGAAATACGTATACAGTTAAACAAGGAGATACGCTTTGGGCTATCTCTAAAAAACATAAAGTTACTGTACAGCAAATTAAATCATGGAATAAACTAACTTCAGATAATATCAAACCAAAGCAGGTTCTAAAGATTTCCGGAGCTTCCGCAAAAGCTGCAGCACCTAAAAAGACAGCTGTAAAGGCTGCATCAACGAAAGCCTATAAAGAAATTACAGTGAAAGCGACTGCCTACACTGCCAGCTGCAAAGGCTGCAGCGGCATTACTTATACAGGAATCAACCTGAAGAAGAACCCGAATGCAAAAGTTATTTCAGTAGATCCAAAGGTTATTCCACTAGGGTCAAAAGTATATGTGCCTGGCTATGGAGAGGCGATTGCAGGGGACAAAGGCTCAGCAGTAAGAGGAAACAAAATTGATGTTTTTATCCCAAACAAGCAGCGTGCGCTTCAATGGGGAAGCAAGACAGTGACTATAAAGGTTTATAAGTAATAGAATTTAAGAGAATCTCCCAGGTGGAGGTTCTTTTTTTTGTTTGGGGATATTGATTAATTTTTCAGTAATTTATTAATTTAAAGCGTGAATGAGTCGATATACTAAGAGGAGCATATTATTGATATTTGTTATAAAACAGAAGAAAAGGGGACAGTCAGAAAGTGAGGAAATTTAAACACAAGCTATTGCTGGTATTCTTGGCGATTTTTGTGATATTGGCAGGTACAGTCAGCTCGTATAATATCATCGCTGCCATCAATAGCAACAGCATCCAGTTAAAGAACTTCAAAGAAAATTTGATTAAGGATTATGATGCCAATGTCAGAAACCAGGTGGAATCTGCTTATTCGCTTTTGAATTATGCGTATGAAAAATATCAATCAGGAGAATTATCAGAAGCTGAAGCGAAATCACTTGGTGGAGAGCTAATAAAAGAACTCAGGTATGGAGAATCGGGTTATTTTTGGATTGATGATACGGAGGGCAATCTTGTGGCACATCCTATTACACCAGATGCTGAAGGATCAAACCGGCTGGAAATCCAGGACCCCGACGGCACCTATTTAATAAAAAATATCCTTTCAGCAGCTGATAACGATGGATTTTCCGAGTATATGTGGGAAAAGCCGGGAACAGAGGGACTGGTAAAAAAGCGTGTTTACTCCAAACTGTTTGAGCCCTGGGACTATGTAGTCAGTACAGGAAACTATTTGGATGATATAGATTCCATAGTAGCGGAAACAGAGCAGTATTATAAACAGGAAATGATTAAAAATGTAAGAAACCAACTCATTATTATTGGCATTTTATTGCTGGCGGCTGGTATTATCGCTTATATATTCAGTAATCGGGTGTCTAAACATATTGAAGCGATTTCAGCACATGTCAAAAGAATCGCTAATAATGATCTCTCTGCTGAAGACCTTGCTATAACAGCAAAGGATGAAATCGGCCAATTAAGCAAGGGTGTTAATGGCATGGCAGCAAATCTCAGAAAGATCATTCAAGATGTTGTAAAAGCATCGGATGAAGTAAGCAGCCACAGCGAAGAGTTGAATCAGTCTTCAAACGAGGTGACAGAGGGAACGAGCCAGGTAGCATCTACAATGCAGGAATTATCATCCGGTTCTGAGACGCAGGCGAGTTCAGCTTCAGATTTATCCGAGGCCATGAATGAATTTGTCGAGTACATAAGAATAGCCAATGAAAACAGCGGACAGGTTTCAAACCTGTCAGAAGAAGTCTTGTGTTTAACATCAGAAGGAAACAAGGCAATGACCACCTCCATACAGCAAATGAATACGATTGATCAAATTGTTAAGAGAGCAGTTGAAAAAGTCCAGGGTCTTGATAAACAGTCACAGGAAATCGCCAAGCTCATCTCCGTCATTAAGGAAATTGCAGATCAAACCAACCTTCTAGCGTTAAATGCGGCCATTGAGGCTGCACGGGCCGGAGAACACGGCAAGGGATTCTCTGTCGTAGCGGAAGAAGTGCGTAAACTGGCTGAGCAAGTATCGCATTCTGTCTCAGATATTACAATGATCGTAACCGGGATAAAAGATGAATCCAATGATGTTGTCATATCACTTCAAAACGGATACGGAGAGGTCACAAAAGGAACAGAACAAATGAGAGTGACAGAAGGAACCTTCCATCAAATTAATGGGGCAGTTACAGATATGGTCAACCGTCTGCAGGCAGTTACACAGCAACTCTCGCAAATTACTGAAAACAGCACGAAGGTCAGCCAATCAATCGAAGACATAGCAGCCATATCAGAGGAATCTGCTGCTGGTATTGAGCAGATTGCAGCATCCATCCAGCAAACGAACAGCTCTATGGAAGAAGTGACAGGAAGTTCGAAACGACTGTCTGAACTTGCTGATGGGCTTAATGATATGGTGAAGGTATTTAAGATATAGGTTAAGCCCCAAAATAAGAAATTGAAACCTTGCTGTTTATCTGCGGCAAGGTTTTAGCTATTTTTAGATAGCTATGTGAGATGCAAGTTTTCTTTTTTGTTTGGGCGATGTTGTTGAGTTGTATATGATGCAAATAGATGAAGAAAACTGCAGTTAGAACACCATGTTTGCAAATAGAATTGAAATCCTGCAATAGACTCCTTCAGTTTTCAAGTATTTCGGAACTCGTAATACTCATAGTAAAAGGGGACTATTATTATCCAATTTTTCAATTCCCACCTTAAAATTTCTTTTATTATGATTTGTCTGGAAAAACTCTATACACATAGTACATATAGAGTGGTGATCTGTTCTTTTAAAGGTCTTTTTTCCTGATTAGAGAGCGTGATAATTTACCCGTTTTTACTTATTTACTCAATTTTTACAAATATCAGATTGTATGCCTAAAAGATGAGTGATTTACTAGAATGGTAGTCTTATGTAAACGTTTAAAATAAGGAAATAGGAGAGGATTACATGATTGGTAAGCAGCGCATAAAGTTACTGAGCTTTATTAGTGTTTTTGCTTTGATTCTTAGTCTATTCAGTCCTTTTGCCACGGCTGGTGCAGAAGAAGTGAAGTCTGTGGCAGAAGCAATAGCCAATAATAACGGTACAGCGACAGTTGAAGGATATATTGTAGGAACGACAGCAAATGGACCGAAATATACACATAATGCTCCATTCGCGGTTGAAACAAATTTGGCAATTGCAGATTCCGCAAGTGAAACAGACCCAAGTAAAATACTTCCGGTTCAATTGCCGAATAATTCTATAAGGGCAGAGCTGAATTTAGCAGATAACCCGGAGAACCTTGGGAAGAAAGTACAAATTACAGGCTCACTTGAAGCATACTCTACAGTGCCAGTTTTAAAAAGCCCCACAGCTTACACGTTTGCAGAAGATACGGGTACACCTCAGGTATCAGCGGTTACAGCTTCCCCTGAAGCAGGACCAGTTAAAGCTGGAACGGCAGTTGAACTATCAACCTCCACTGATGGCGCTGCAATCCATTATACAGTTGATGGATCAGAGCCAACGGCTGAAAGCGAAGTATATTCTAATCCAATCGTCATTAATGATGAGACAACTATTAAAGCCATAGCTGTAAAAGAAGGCTTAACTGACAGCAAGGTGTCTGTATTTCAATACATGATTGGGCTTGAAGGTTTGCACATTCATGATATCCAGGGTGTGGGACACTATTCCCAATATGCCAACCAGCAGGTTTCAGACGTTGAAGGAATTGTCACCAAGGTGGTAGACAGCAGCAATTTCTACATGCAGGCACAGCAGCCTGACGATGATGAGAGAACTTCTGAAGGAATCCTGGTTTATAAAAAGGGACATGGTGTATCTGTTGGAGATGTGGTATCCGTTTCTGGCCAGGTGAAAGAATGGGTGCTTGACGGATATGCTGAAAAACTGGAGACAGATTTGCCAGTCACCGAAATTAATGCTTCAGCAATTAATAAAATTGCTTCAGGCCAGGAGCTTCCTGCTCCAGTCACTCTGAATAATGAGAACCTGCCAACTGAAGTGATCGATGATGACAGCTTTGGGGAGTTTGATCCGGAGCCGGACGGCATTGATTTTTATGAAAGCCTGGAAGGCATGCTTGTTCAAGTGGCCAACCCTAACGTGGTGGCACCGCAACAACACGGTGAGCTTATAGTCGTTCCGGAAGATGTGGAAACAAACACAACAGCAGGCGGCCTTCGCATCTCGGAAAATGATTTTAACCCTGAGAGGATCACTATTGATATTAATGATGAAAATTTTGTAGCTAAAATGGGCGACAGCTTCAACGGCAGTGTCCAGGGGGTTGTCAGCTACGGCTTCAGCAACTATAAAGTGTTAAGTGATGCAGACTCATTGCCAGAATTTGTAGAAGGCCCTGCAGTAAGAGAGGAAACAAGTCTTATTCCTGAAGAGGATCAATTAACCATCGCATCTTATAATGTTGAAAACTTCTCAACCAAAACGGATGCTGAAAAGGTTACGAGATTAGCAGAAGCTATTGTTGATAATATGAAGCAGCCGGATATCATTGGTCTGACAGAGGTTCAGGATAATGACGGGCCAACGGATAGCGGCACAACAGAAGCAGATCTAAGTGCAGCATTATTAATTGAAAAAATAAAAGAACTGGGCGGTCCAGCTTACACATATACTGACATCGCTCCAGAAGATAAACAGGATGGCGGCCAGCCGGGAGGAAACATCCGTGTGGGCTTCCTTTATAACGCTGAAAGGGTAACATTATCCGAAGGTGAAAAGGGCTCTGCAACTGATGCAGTTGATTTTGAAAATGGCAAATTGACGCTAAACCCGGGACGCATTGATCCAACAAATGAAGCATTTGAAGATAGCCGCAAAGCACTGGCGGCCCAGTTCGAATTCCAGGGGGAAAGCGTAATTGTCGTGGCCAACCATTTTAACTCGAAAGGCGGAGATCTTCCGTTATTCGGAAAAGTGCAGCCCCCTGTCTTAAACAGTGAAATTCAGCGCATGAAAATCGCTAACGTGGTTAACGGTTTTGTAAAGGATGTCAAAGCGGAAGACCCAAATGCCAATATCGTCCTGCTTGGTGACTTTAACGATTTTGAATTCTCCAATCCTTTAAAGGCTTTAAAGGGCGATGAATTAACAAACATGATCGAAAAAGTGCAGCTAGAAGAGCGCTATACGTATAACTACCAGGGAAATGCGCAGGTTCTGGATCACATTTTAGTATCCAACAACCTCGCCAAGAAAACAGAAGTCGATATTCTTCACATCAACTCCGGCTTCATGGAAGAGCATGGCCGGGCAAGTGACCATGACCCTGTCATGATTCAGACAAGCTTAAAGCCGGCAGTTAAACCGGAAGAGCCTAAATATGATCATGTTTTCAATCTAGTAAACTACCATGCGAAGAAATTCGTGGTTGGACCACATAATGCTTTGGTAGTAATGGATGGAACATCCAGCCTCTCGCAAGGTCTATGGCTGAAGAAATCAGCAGCAGTTAAAGGAGAAGGCCTGAAAAATACAAAAGTGGTTATTAGCTCTGCCAACAAAGGAGCAATTGTCGATCTAACAGGATCAGAAATTAAAGAAGTCATGATCGAAAGCAGCAAAGTCTCAGAAATCCGCGGTGCCGAAAATGTACAGAAATGGACACTTGGGAAAAAAGCGAATCCGTCTCATATTATTTTCAAAGATTCGGATGGGGAGGAAATAGAGTCTCCATATGAGGAAGAGGAAGCATCATAGAAGTTGAAGCCGGAGTTTAATACTCCGGCTTTCAATCTCTCACTTTATAAAACAATTCACCCTGAAAGGAGCAGTTTTTATGAAATTGCCTATTAAAGTATTATCTGCTTTAACCTTATCATCAGCATTAACCATCTCTACAGCCGTTCCGGCAGGTTTGGTTTCAGCAAATGAATCATCAGCTGCAGATTTTACACTATCATTAATGCATACCAATGACTCACACGCCAATATGGACAGCGCCGCTAAAAAAGTGACGGCAGTAAAGGAAGTAAGAGAAGCTAATCCGGATGCCCTGCTTGTTGATGCAGGAGATGTTTTTTCCGGAACGTTATATTTTAATAAATTCCTTGGACAAGCTGACCTGGAATTTATGAACCTGATGGGCTATGACATTATGACTTTCGGAAATCATGAATTCGACTTAGGTTCAAGTGCGGAGGGGCACAAAGCGCTGGCTGACTTTGTAAAAGGTGCACAATTCCCATTTGTCAGTTCAAACATAGATTTTTCTGAAGATGCAAGCCTGCAGGGCTTGTTCAGTGATGTTATTTCAAGCGAACCTGCTAATGGAAAAATATATAATGGCATCATCAAAGAGGTTAACGGTGAAAAGGTAGGATTTTTTGGCTTGACTACAGCCGAAACGGCCAGTATTTCCAGTCCGGGTAATGTTACATTCGAAGACTATATCGAAGAAGCAGAAAAAGCAGTAAAAGCTTTCGAGGGCATGGGAATTAATAAAATTGTAGCAGTAACTCATATTGGTTATGATGATAATCCGAATGTGGATAATGATTTAGCCTTGGCTGCTCAGGTAGATGGGATCGATGTGATTGTTGGAGGGCATAGCCATACGCAATTAAATGAGCCAGTGGTTGTGGCAGCTGATGAAACAGGAGCAGCAAAGGCCCCTACTGTCATTGTTCAAGCCGGCCAGTACAATAATTATCTCGGAACACTGGATGTACAATTTGATGAGGCAGGCACAGTAATTGGGCAAGCTGGAGAGCTTGTTAAAATATCGGATAAAGCAGAGGATCCTGATGCCGCAGTGCTTCTTGAAAAATACTCCTCACAAATAGAGGAATTAAAGAACACAGAAATTGGCGCAGAAACGGTGACTGCACTCGAAAATCCGCGGACAAGCGGAGACAGCACAGGACCAAGTGTACGGAAAAATGAAACAGCGCTAGGAAACCTAATTACAGACGGCATGCTTGCAAAAGCCAAGCAGTATAACAGCAATGTCATCATGGCTCTCCAAAATGGAGGAGGTATTCGTGCAGGCATTGATGCAGGGCCAATCACTGTTGGAGAAGTGATTACTGTTCTTCCATTTGGCAACACATTAGCAACTATGGAGCTGACGGGAGCTGAACTAAAAGATGCTTTTGAAATCAGTGTAGGTCAGTATCCAGCGGAAAACGGCGGCTTCCTGCATGTGTCCGGTGCAAAAGCAGAATTTGACTCCACAAAGCCTGCAGGTGAGCGAATAGTTTCGATCGCTTATAAAAATGACCAGGGCACTTACACAGAAATCCAGGATAATCAAACATACACAATCGCTACCAATGCCTTCACTGCCAAAGGCGGAGATGGCTATACAGTCTTCGCAAAAGCTTATCAGGAGGGCAGAGTAACAGATCTTGGACTTTCCGACTGGGAAAACTTTGCCGAACACTTATCCAGCCTGGGCACAATCACACCAGCAGTGGAAGGGCGCATTGTAGATGTTGACAGTCTGCCGCCAGTAACAGAGCTGGATTTTGAAAAGAAATATAATCTTACTGATGATAAAAAGAAGAAGCTAGTAGTTAACAAGGTTTCTTTTATTAATGTAGAAGAATCCGCAGAAATCAGAAACGGCATCTGGCTCAAAAATTCTGCTGTTTTGCAAGGCAATGGCCTTAAGGACGTGAGTGTCCGTGTAACACCAAAGAAAGAGCCGATCATCATAGACTTTAGCGGTGCAGAAGTGACGGAATTAGTTGTTGAGCAGGGTAAATTGGTAGAACTTAGAGGTATAGAAAATGTTCAGAAGCTTATTGTACAGAACTAGTAATCAATTTTAACCCGTCCTATCTATTCCTCCCAATGATAGTTCAGTTTGGGTCAAACATTTCATTATCAAGGAAACCGCCGGTGTTTTACATCGGCGGTTTTTTTAATGAAAAAAGACACCTGAATCAGGTGCCTAATAAAATCTCTTAAATCCATCAAAATGCTTCTTATAATAAGAATTTTCCAGGCTTGTAATTTCCACGCCATTGGAGCTGGCATGAATAAACTGGTTATTCCCCAGGTAAAAGCCCATATGGGAAATGCCCTGTCTGTATGTATTTTCGAAAAATACTAAATCACCGGGCTGAGGCTGACTAATATAATAAGAGCGGCTGTAGTAGCCGTCTGTTGAATACCTTCCCAGCGAGGATCCGGTTTTATTCAGTACATAATAGATAAATCCGCTGCAGTCAAATCCATCAGGAGCAGTGCCTGCCCACTTGTAAGGGACGCCGATATATTTTTGAGCCTCAGCCAATACAGTTGATACAGAACTATTTTCTTCCTTCACTTCTTCAGCGGGTTTTTCAGTTGACGGCTTCTGGCCTGCTGCGCTTATTATGAGCTTTTGTCCTATTAAAATTAGGTCTGAACTGAGTTTGTTCCATTCTTTTATCTGCTGAACGGTTATATTATTTCTGCTGGCAATCAGGCTTAGTGTATCACCTTTAACAACGGTATAATTGCCAGAACTTCCAGAAGGTGCAGTGGCTGGCGGAGGTGCAGGGGCAGAAGGCTCCTTATCATTATTGCCTGAAGCTGTTTTTGAAACCTTTAAGACTTGTCCAGGATGAATAATATGATGAGTAAGCTGATTCCAGCTCATTAAATCTTTTAAACTGATTTTATGATTCAGAGCAATTTTAGACAAAGAATCGCCTGATTTGACTATATATGTATTGGCTGCACTTGGAATAGCCGGAGATGGCGGTTTAACAGATGGAACGCTATTTGCAGTGCCGGGCACTTGGAGTGATTGATTAATATATAGGGAATCTGAACTTAATTTGTTAATAGATTTAAGCTCTGTCACAGTGGTTTTGTATTTTATGGCTAATTGGTATAAAGTATCTCCCTTTTTCACCACATGTGTATCAGCCGAAGCCTTAGCTGCAAAACCTGAAGAAAGCATAGCCGCGGCTGCTAATGTGACAATCTGTTTTTTCACTTTTCCGATCCACTCCCGTCGACATATTTTAGATAATTTTACCACAAAAATTGTCCAAAAGAATTATATTTTTACATTCTTATACAATATATTTGTAAAAAACAGTGTCTGTCGACCTATGTCGAATCGCATGCTGTCAACAGATGAGATCTGATGTCGAAATACTGGTGAATATGTATATAAATAGAAACAAAGAGTATTTAAAGTACTAATTTGCTGAAAATTCATTATTTATATTAGTTAGTTATTGAACGAATGTGATATAGTAAATTTAGTAACAGGTCATAATATTTAGTCACAAATTTTGGAATAGCAAACCATTTGTAATGGAGGTCTAAACTTGTTAACAAATCATCTCGATTTTCGACTGGAGCCTAAGGAAAGGGAATTGTATGAAGAGCACAAAAAACGTGCTGAAAAAATAGACTGGGGCTATCACGAATTTCTCCCATGGGATAAAGCGCAGGATTTCCGGCGTGTTCCCTGGGATGAGAGCCAGGTGACACTTCCGGAGTCCGTCATTACGGCAGTGGAGACAGCGCTATTAACAGAAGTGAATCTCCCATGGTTCACCTCTTATTTGGACCAGACATTTAAAGGTTCATTGAGTGTCATTAAGGAATTTGTGCATACCTGGACAGCGGAAGAGGACCAGCACTCCAATCTGCTTGAAACCTATCTATTAATTACGCGCAATGTCCATCCGGGAAGGCTTCACCAGCTTCATAAGCAAACAGTGGAAAATGGCTGGAATCCTGATTTCCATACGCCTTTTGAAACAATGGTTTATACCTCCATGCAGGAGCTGGCCACCATGGTGTTTTACTATAATGTGGCGAAGGTAGCGGGCCCCCATGATAAGGATTTGAGCAGCTTGCTTAGGAGATTGGCTAAGGATGAGACCCTGCATTATGCTTTTTACAGAGACGTTATAAAATATCATCTGCAATTAGAACCTAATTACTGCTATTACCTCGGGAACGTCATCATGAACTTTAAAATGCCAGGTGCTGTTATGCCGGACTTTGAAGATCGGATGGCTATCATTGCAAAAGAGGCCAACTATGGCCCGCTTGAATATTTTGATCAGGTCCTGGATGTCATTATAGAGTATTGGGAGATAGAAAAGCTGAGGCCGATTGCACCTGAGGCAGAGAAAGCAAGACTTGATATCTTAAACTATCATGCTCGCTTGAAAAGAGTTCGGGATCGATTTTACAGCAAGAAGTAATTTATAGAACCGGCGCGGCTGGTTCTATTTTTGCTGGAAATGAACCGAAATGTGAACGCTGCAAATAAAACCTGTATTTCTGCAAATAGAATAGTTAATCTTGCAAATAGTGGGGTTAGTCTAAAAAGTGGACACTAAAAAATGATAATACGTTACACTATAACT
>ERZ1023203.181-NODE-181-length-10687-cov-3.533390_pt1 | contig 10687 bp, 10 predicted proteins | sample MGYA00380444_ERZ1023203 | MGnify/ENA primary metagenome ERZ1023203 (study PRJEB33173, sample SAMEA4830386) | metagenome | study: EMG produced TPA metagenomics assembly of the PRJEB25223 data set... | reverse complement strand
ATTATTTTAAAAAATGATGCACTAAATTAGCAACGAGCTTTGCAGTTCTATTGTCAGCGTCATATGTTGGATTCATCTCAGCAATACTAACTGAAGACACCTTATCACTTGGAATAATACGTTTTGCCAATTCAAGAACAGTATGTGGATACAAACCTAACACTGCCGGCGCACTTACCCCAGGCGCAAACGCACTATCAATGACATCCATACAAATCGTAAACATAATGACATCATGTTCATGTACAAAACGTTCAATCATATCTTTAATTGTTGGTGATACGTGACTCAATAATTCATCTGCAAAGACATAATCAATCTTTTTCTCTTTAGCATAATCAAATAAACTTTGCGTATTACCACCTTGAGCAATACCAAGCACTAAATAATCTGTGTTTTCATCTTCTTCTAAAATTTGTCTAAAGCTCGTTCCGGATGTAGATTGTTGTTCAGCACGTGTATCAAAATGCGCATCAATATTTATCACACCAATAGATTGTGTTGGATAGACTTTACGTGTTGCTAAATATTGAGCATACGCAATATCATGTCCACCACCTAATAAAAATGTTTGTCTATGATTAGCAATTGACTTCGCTGCAAGCATAGCAAATTCTTTTTGAGTATCAATTAATTCCTCATGATCATGATAAACATTTCCGTAATCGACTAAAGTTTCACATTGATTCAAATCCGGCAAACCTGCAAATGCTTGTTTAATCGCATCTGGTCCTTCTTTTGCCCCAATGCGCCCCTTGTTTAAAGCAACACCTTTGTCAACAGCATAGCCTAATATACCGACCCCTGATGGCATACTACTCTTTTCCAGCTTAGACAAATCTTCAAATGTTACTGTTTGAAAATGTCTAAATTTTTTCGGGTCTGTTTCACTATCTAACCTTCCAGTCCATAAATTTGGTTCACCTTGCTTGTACACAGCATTTCCCCCTCTTATTTATGTGGCTTATTAACAATTAAAGTATAACGTATAGGAAATTTTGAATTCAATTCATAGTTAAATCCATATCTTAAAAATACTTATCTACATTTCTTTTACCCCTATTTTCTATGTAATAACGAATACTTAGCTGATTTATGTTAATAAAATACGTCAAGACTATTACATTTTCATTAATATTGACATAGACAATTTATCTCTCGGCTTGTAATATGTATAATTGTTACTAAAAGATATTTTGCTTGTTACCTAATGGAGGTTACATATAATGAAAAACAATAAAATTTCTGGTTTTCAATGGGCAATGACGATTTTTGTCTTCTTTGTCATTACAATGGCGTTATCCATTATGCTCAGAGATTTCCAGTCTATAATTGGTGTCAAACACTTTATATTTGAAGTTACAGATCTAGCACCATTAATTGCTGCAATCATTTGTATACTCGTTTTCAAATATAAAAAGGTCCAACTTGCAGGTTTAAAATTCTCAATCAGCCTGAAAGTAATTGAACGTCTATTGCTAGCTTTAATTTTACCTTTAATTATTCTAATTATTGGTATGTACAGCTTTAATACATTTGCAGATAGCTTTATTTTATTACAATCAACAGGCTTATCAGTACCTATTACACACATTCTGATTGGACATATTCTAATGGCGTTCGTAGTAGAATTTGGTTTCCGTTCATATTTACAAAATATTATAAAAACGAAAATGAACACGTTCTTTGCAAGTATTGTTGTTGGTTTGATGTATTCAGTTTTCTCAGCAAATACAACTTATGGTACAGAATTTGCTGCTTATAACTTCCTTTATACATTCTCATTCTCTATGATTCTTGGTGAATTAATTAGAGCGACTAAAGGACGTACAATTTATATTGCAACGACATTCCATGCTTCAATGACATTTGGACTTATTTTCTTGTTTAGCGAAGAAATCGGCGATCTATTTTCAATCAAAGTCATCGCCATTTCAACAGCAATCGTTGCAGTAGGATACATTGGTTTAAGCTTAATTATCCGAGGTGTTGCATATTTAACAACAAGACGAAATCTTGAAGAACTTGAGCCTAATAATTATTTAGACCATGTCAATGACGATGAAGAAACTAATCATACTGAGGCTGAAAAATCTTCTTCAAATATTAAAGATGCTGAAAAAACAGGTGTAGCTACTGCATCAACGGTCGGTATTGCTAAAAATGATACTGAAAAAACAGTGGCTGACGAACCAAGCATTCATGAAGGTACTGAAAAAACAGAACCTCAACATCACATAGATAATCAAACTGAATCTAATCATGATGAACATCATGACATCACTTCGGAGTCAGTAGAATCAGCAGAATCAGTTAAACATGCACCACAAAGTGACGATTTAACAAACGATTCAAATGAAGATGAAATACAATCATTAAAAGAACCTGCGACTTATAAAGAAGACAGACGTTCATCAGTTGTAATAGATGCAGAAAAACATATCGAAAAAACTGAAGAACAATCTTCAGATAAAAACAAATAATAACAAAGCGCTTGCTAGTACCTCTTAAAAAGATGATGCTAGCAAGCGCTTTTCTATACTATTATTATTTTTCTAAAATTTTAACACCCTCTTGAGTGCCTACAATAACTTGATCTGCCATATCTAAGAAGTATCCTGTCTCAAACACACCTGTCAGATGAATTAAATACTCATGGAACTTATATGGGTCAATTCCTTTTGGTAACTTACAATCTAAAATATAATTGCCATTATCAGTTATAAATGCGACATCTTCGTTTACACGGCGTTCTACTTTTATATCAGCGTATGATTCAATTTTACGTAATATGTGATACCAGTTAAATTTATCCACCTCTACTGGTAACTTAAACGTCTCACCTAAATATTGAACCATTTTCGTTTCATCGACAACCACAACAAAACGCGATGCCATTTCATCTATAACTTTCTCTCTGAACAGCGCACCACCGCCACCTTTAATTATATTTAAAGATGGATCTACTTCATCAGCACCATCAATTGCTAAGTCGATATGATCAACATCATTGATTTCGCATATTTTAATACCTAATTCTTTTGCTAAAAATGCAATTTTATTAGAAGTGCATACACCTGTAATATTGTAACCACGTTCTTTAATTAGTTGCGCCATTTGAGGTAAGAGTAATTCCATTGTACTTCCTGTACCAATTCCCAGCGTCATGTCACCATTGATTTGACTTAAAACATCATTTAATGTCATTAACTTAAGTGCTTTGACATCTTTCATGAAGGTAGCCTCCCATATTTATGTAATCTATTCAATTCATATTTTACATGACTCGTATAAATTAACATACCCTTATTTCTAACATTTTTTTAAACATATCAATCAGAATTTACAATTCTAAAAATGTTTTATAGTACAATATACTTTAACTTAACGTTAAGGAGAATGATATGATATCAATTCACGTAATTTCGACAGGAAAAATCCAAGATTTGCCTTATAGCTCGAAAAGACCGATGCGCTCTGCTTTAGATAAAACTAAGATTTCACAAACAACATGGTTATCTTCAACTGGTTTCACTGGTGATGAACAGGCTTATAAAGATCATGGTGGACCACATAAAGCAGTTTGTGGGTTTAGTAAACATAATTATGCACTGTATCAAGATGATTTACCTTCACTACCTACTCATGCGATGTTTGGAGAGAATTTAACATTTGATTATTTAGACGAATCTGATGTTTACTTTGGTAATCAATATCGTTTAGGTGAAGCGTTAATTGAGGTTTCTGAAATTAGAGAACCGTGCTGGAAAATTCAAGCAAAATATAATATTCCTGATTTAGTGAAGCGCATGTCTACATCTGGTAAAACAGGTTTCTATTTCCGGGTATTAAAACAAGGCTATGTATCTCCAAATGATCAGCTTTACTTAATACAAGAAGCACCAATCGAACATCGTTTATCTGTACAACAGCTTAATGACCTTTATTATAATGATAGACAAAATCAAGATATGTTACGATATGCACTAAACAATCCATTTCTGTCACCAACAAGACGCGATAAACTTCAAAAAATGTATAACAGAACATTGAAATAATTACCTTTCATTATAAGTGTTAAATGAACTTTTCAAAACAAAAAGGAATCAACTTACACATCGTTTGTATAATAGTCTTATCTATAACTACTGATGCTATTGATTCCTTTTTAATGTTATATATTTTCTTTATTTCAAACTGTATATTAATGATGTCACTTCATTTGATACGATTCTTGATAACCTATTCAAAATTCCGCCAAATAACATAAATATTATATAAATGCCGATACTTTTAATCATTTTCTACTTTTTCTTCGATACGGAAACTTGTTTTCGAATTGAACACTTCACCAGCTTTTAAAATTGACGGTGCTTTTTCACCATATAAATTAATATCATTTGGTAAAAATTGTGTTTCTAATGTAAAGCCAGAATGTGGTTTATAAATATTAAATGGACTATCCCACTCATCAGGCTGATTAAAAGTAAAGAATACAACATGAGGCATATCTGTATCGACCTCTAACATAAATTCATGATTTTCAACATACATTTTATGTTCACCAACTGTAAATGGGTGATCAAGACCACCAAAACGTGTCATTTGTTGGCTTAATTGCGCATGTTGTGATGTAAAAATATCACTCAATTTTATCTTGTTATCTTCAAACACTCCATGTAAATCTAGAATATCACCTGTAACAATATTTCGCTCATCTAATACATACATATCTAATTGATTACTTGAAATGCGATGATTATCAACGACATTATTATCTCGATTCAAATTGAAGTACACATGATTCGTAGGACTAAACAATGTGTCTTCTGATGCAACTGCTTCGTATTCAATCGACCATTGGTGATCCGCATCATAAATATGTGTAATCGTCACATCGATATCACCCGGGAAATGATCATCAGCTGATTTCAACACCGTCTTAAATATCACTTTAATTTGAGCAATTTCATTTCTAATTTCATAATCAAATAACTTATTGTCCAAACCATGACATCCACCATGTAAATGATGTTCGCCGTTGTTTTTTTCTAACTGATATTCTTTACCTTTCAACTTAAATTTAGCATTATCAATTCTACCGCTATATCTTCCTATAGAAGCACCAAATTTAAAAGGATTACTATGATAAAATTCATCCGCTTCAACAACATTTCCAAGAACAATATTATTATCATGATATTTCCAAGACACTACTCTTGCTCCATAATTCGTAAAAATAATTTTAGTTTCATCATTATCAATTTTGATTAAATCTACACCTTGTCTTTGGTGCTCAACTTCAACTATCATTTTTACTTCTCCCTTCTAACCACAAGTGTTCAAGCTCTGCTGGGTAGCAACATTACTAAAACACCTACAATACAAATGATTGCACCGATAACATCATATTTATCTGGCATTTGTTTATCTACGACCATCGCAAAAATCAAACTCATGATGATAAATACGCCACCATATGCTGCATATACTCTTCCGAATGATGGAAATGATTGAAATGTCGCAATGACACCATATAACATGAGTATCGCACCGCCTATTAGCCCAACAAGTGAAGACTGTCCTTCCCTAAGCCACAGCCAAATCAGGTATCCCCCACCTATTTCACATAAGCCAGCTAATATAAATATAAAAATCGGATATAACATGAAATCACTCCATCACACATTTGCTACCAATAATCTATCGGCTACATATCATTCGTTTACATTTCTTCTTACTTCACATTCCCATTTTAAAAAGTTCGTTTTCACATTCATATTGTACACTTTTTTAGACATTATTCTATAGCTAAATATAAAAAAATAAGAGTAACACGCTTTCATCATCATTTTATATGATAAATGTGTGTCACTCTCATCAATTTTATTTTTTAAATACACGTTTCATTGAATTAAATAAGCCACGTTCAAATGTAAGTACTGAATCTTTATATGTTTTAATTGCAATCCATATCAAGACAGCTACCATTACAATTGAGATTAATGAACTTAAGATGACCTCATGTATTTGAAGCCCTGAAGTTTGAGCGCGTACAACTAATTGAAATGGCGCTAAAAACGGAATATAACTTGTGATTAAAGCAAGTCGCCCATCAGGATTATTTATCGTGAATATCGCGATATAAAATGCAATCATACCAAGTAATGTCAGTGGCATCAAAGATTGATTTAAATCTTCTATTCTAGATGTTAATGATCCGAGAATGGCTGCAAGTAATACATACGCCATAATTCCAACAATACTACTTATAATTCCGACAATAATAATTTGCCAAGACAATTGATTCATTTCCACGTTAAAACCTTGTAGCAAGTCTTTTAAGTCAAAGGCAAAAATGCATATAACTGCCATCAATACAATTAAAATAATCTGAGTCACGGCAACTGCTATAACGCCTAAAATTTTAGCAAAAATATGTTGGATTGGTGAAATACTTGTAATAATCATTTCAATGACACGCGATGTTTTCTCACTAGCAATTTCCATAGCTATTTGAGATGCATAATTTAAAACAATAAAGAACATTAGAAAGATAATGCCATAAGCTAAAGCATAGTTGAAAATCTTTTGTCCTTCTGATACTTTATCGACTTCATCATTAGAAATCACCTTATTATCAACTTTACTTTGTGCTTGTAATTTTTGTAAGTCTTCTTTGTTGATATTTAATTCCCCGGCTACCATATTTGTTTGAATAGCTGTAAGCAGTGCTTGTACTTTTTGTGAATCTTCATGACTTACTCGCTTCTCACTAATGATTGTCCCTTGTAACGTGCGATTTTGATTCACCTTGATAATATAAGCTTTATCAAGTTTATGTTTTTTTACTTCTTTTTCAGCATCTTCTATAGAAACTTTAGTAAACTTAGCATCACTATGAAATGTATTCGCCTGTTGCTTGAAAACCTTATAGATTTGTTCATTCGGTGCTGCTACACCAATTTTATCTGGACCATCATCAAACATGTTAATAATCTTATCAATGTTAGATAGGCCAATCATTAAGGCAGCAATAATAATCATAAAAATTACAAATGATTTAGCTTTAATTTTTTTGATATATGTCAAACTAAATGTCGCCCAAAACTTATGCATCCTTGCCACCAACCTTCTCAATGAATATATCTTGTAATGATGGTTCTACAACTTGGAATCGTTTAACATAACCTTGATATGCTACAACTTGATAAATATCTTTGGCTACGTCTTCATTCTCAATCGTCAACTGAATACCTTGCTTCATGTTTTCACTATGAATGATGCCTCTAATGTGTGTTAAATCTGGTAGTGTTGTTTCTGACTCAATGACAACTTTCTTGTTACCATTAGATGCACGTACATGATTGATATCACCAGAAACAACAAGTTGACCTTTATCTAAAATACAAACATCATCACATAATTCTTCAACATGCTCCATACGGTGAGAACTATAAACGATTGTACTGCCCCAATCATTTAAGTCTTTAACTGCTTCTTTTAATAACTCAACATTAACTGGGTCTAGACCACTGAAAGGCTCATCTAATATTAGTAATTCTGGTTTATGTAACATACTTGCTAACAGCTGAATTTTTTGTTGATTCCCTTTTGATAGACTATCAATTCGTTTTTTACGGTTTTCAGTAATATCAAAACGCTCAAGCCAATACGATATTTGCTGTTGTATTTCTGTTTTTGACATTCCCTTTAAAGTTGCCAAATATTTCAATTCTTCTTCAACTGTCAGTTTCCCATGTAAACCGCGTTCTTCCGGCAAATAACCAATACGATTGTACATTGTTTTATCTAGTTTTTTACCGTTATACGTAATGTGTCCTTCAGTTGGTTCACTTAAGCCTAAAATCATACGAAATGTCGTTGTTTTACCTGCACCATTTCTTCCTAGAAAACCTAACATTTTGCCTGATTCTGACTCTAATGAAATATCATTTACTGCCGTCATCTTGCCAAAACGTTTCGTAACATGTTCAATTACAAGTCCCATACTTTGCCTCCTAAAACAATATGTATTTATCTTAATATAACATTTCTATTCTCTATAAATGCAATATTTTTAAAGTGAATTTATTTTTAAAATTTCTGAAATTGAAATATTTAAATAGTATCTTCTTTGCATGTTAAGTATCATTAGCTTTAACTACTCATTTTCCATGCCTTTATTGCCTTATTCGTAAAAAAATATCCCAGCATCATTGTGCCGAGATATTTATATCCTTACAATTGATTATCTGTTTCTTCCGGTGTTTTCGGTGTTTTCGGTGTTTCAGATGTACCCGCTTTTTCCGGTGTTTCAGATGTCACTGGTTGATTTTTAATTGTAGACGGGTATTTTGGGCTTTCGCCATATTTATTTGCCGGCTTACTGTCAAAGCATAGGAATACTATCATAACAATTGTTAGGCCTAAATAAACAAAATAAAGAAGTACTAACAAAATATTAAGACCCATCGGCATTAATGTAAAATCACTGTCATAATAACTATCGATAATCTGTAATACTATATAAAATATAATACTGAATACTGTCATAATCATTGGAAATAACATTGTTCTTGATATATCGTGAAATCTTCGAACGCACAACGCTAAATTTGGAATAAACGTTGCCAAACTATAGACAAAAGTATACACAGATGTAAGGATAATCATCAATATACTCATAACTATTAATGTTTCGTTATCTGCCGCTATAGAAATAAAGAATAGAAATAGGTTTATTATTAGCACACACACAGCTGGAACCATAAGTATCAAATGCCATAGTGCCATATACCAATATTCACTACGTCTTGATCTCCCCTTAAAATTTACATAATTTTTCCAAAATAATACGAATGATTTCATAAAACCTACTTGAGGTAATTGTTCCATTGTAATCTCCCTTTCGTTAATCATATTTATATTTTTAATTATTATTACCGTTATAATTTACAAGATTCATTATCAAGCCACTTCATTTCAATCGTCAATCACTTTGGAAAATGAACTTTATATTTCATCACTAGTAAAATGAAAACCCGCTACAAGTACACATCTATATGGAGACTCATTTGAAAGTCAACGCTTCGTTAACTATACTAAAAATATGTCACACTGCAATGTTCACATTTAAAAGAGTCTCAATCTCTGCAAATAAAATATTCCATAACAAAGTATATACTTTACATTTTTATAATTCTTAACAATACTATTTTATCAAACATTTACCACAATAAAAATATCTTTTTCATTTTTATTTAAATTAATCATATAATTGCGAGGAAAATATTATGGATTTCGTTAATAATGATACAAGACAAATTGCTAAAAACTTATTAGGTGTCAAAGTGATTTATCAGGATACCACTCAAACGTATACAGGCTACATCGTGGAAACGGAAGCATACTTAGGTTTGAATGATCGTGCGGCTCATGGCTATGGTGGTAAAATAACACCTAAAGTTACGTCATTATATAAACGTGGTGGTACAATTTATGCACATGTCATGCATACGCATTTACTCATTAATTTTGTAACAAAATCTGAAGGTATACCTGAAGGCGTACTTATCCGCGCAATTGAACCAGAAGACGGTTTATCCGCTATGTTCCGTAACAGAGGTAAGAAAGGCTACGAGGTAACGAATGGCCCAGGAAAATGGACTAAGGCATTTAACATTCCACGGGCTATCGATGGCGCTACGTTAAATGACTGTAGATTGTCTATTGATACTAAGAATCGTAAATATCCTAAAGATATTATTACTAGTCCACGAATCGGTATTCCAAATAAAGGTGATTGGACACATAAATCTTTACGTTACACAGTGAAAGGTAATCCATTTGTGTCTCGCATGCGTAAATCAGATTGTATGTTTCCCGAAGATACTTGGAAATAAATGCCATCTTTCATTGATTACTATCATGAAAATGAAATCTATCTCCTTATAAGTCAATCAATCGTGCCGTCAACATGCGGATGGGTTGATTGTTTTTCTTTGTATCCATCATATTTTTTGATTCATCTCCTCTTATTGAACTTGTTCTTAATTATAAAATATAACAATAGAATTATTTATAATTATTAAATTTAGATGTATTAATATTATTGATATTATTTTCAAAAACTAGAAATATTGATTTGTTGCATGTATAATGTTAAAAGTGCCCTTTTATACCGCTTACATATAAAAGCTTATTTAGGGAGAGGGATATTCAACAAGGGGGATTTGAAAATGATAGAACTTAATGCAATTACAACATTATGTTTAGCCTGTATACTTTACTTACTTGGTAAAGCTATCGTTAACCACGTTAATTTTTTAAAACGTATTTGTATACCAGCACCAGTGATTGGCGGCTTAATCTTTGCTATTTTAGTTGCGGCTTTGGATTCATTTGGCATGGTTAAGATTAAATTAGATGCTTCATTCATTCAAGATTTCTTCATGTTAGCATTCTTTACGACAATCGGTCTTGGTGCATCATTGAAATTATTTAAATTAGGTGGCAAAGTCTTGTTATTATACTTTATGTTTTGTGCTATCATTTCAGTCATTCAAAACATAGTTGGTGTATCACTAGCAAAAGTATTAAATATTAAACCGTTACTAGGATTAACAGCAGGTTCCATGTCTATGGAAGGCGGTCATGGTAATGCTGCTGCTTATGGTAAGACAAT
>ERZ1023203.180-NODE-180-length-10696-cov-5.691852_pt1 | contig 10696 bp, 8 predicted proteins | sample MGYA00380444_ERZ1023203 | MGnify/ENA primary metagenome ERZ1023203 (study PRJEB33173, sample SAMEA4830386) | metagenome | study: EMG produced TPA metagenomics assembly of the PRJEB25223 data set... | reverse complement strand
AATTTATCAATGTCAGCCACAAGAGCCAGATCAGTCAAAAATGCGATAAGCGATTTATCTTCGCTGGCTTCTTCAAAGTTTTTCGTAACAGACAGGAATTCATCAATGTTTTCCAGACGGCTCTGTGCTTCAATGGACTTCTCGGCAATAAGCATATCGCGGTAGCCTGATTTCTCCAGGAGCTCTTCCACAAGTTCTGTCACAGATAAGTATTCCTGCATTTGTGTATAGTTTTTAACCAAATCCCTGAATTCAATGGCCCCTTTTGTAATTTTCGGGCTCAGCCCAATCAGTTCAATAGACTCCAGGGCTTCAAACATGCTCATCTCGTGAAGCTGTGCAAAGTTGGCGATTTTATCAACCGAACCGGAGCCGATTCCGCGTTTTGGGACATTGATAACACGCTGAAGGCTGATATCATCATCCGGATTTGCAATCAGACGCAGGTAGGCAAGGATATCCTTAATTTCTTTGCGGTCGTAGAACTTGATGCCCCCGACGATAGAGTATTCAATGTTCGACTTAAGCAGTACTTCCTCCATTACACGGGACTGTGCGTTTGTGCGATACAAGATAGCAATATCCGAAAAGCTTCGCTTGCCGCTGCTGATGTATTCTTTAATTTTGCCTGCAACAAACTGGGCTTCTCCCTGCTCGCTGTCGGCACGATAATAGAAGATCTTATTGCCTTCTGCGTTTTCGGTCCAGAGGTTTTTTGGCTTTCTATTGAGGTTCTTGCTGATGACTTCGTTCGCTGCCAGCAGAATCCTTTTTGTTGAACGGTAATTTTGTTCAAGCATAATAGTCTGTGCATTCGGATAATCCTTTTCAAATGAAAGGATGTTGGCTATGTCCGCACCGCGCCATTTATAGATAGACTGATCAGAATCACCGACCACACACAGATTTTTAAAACGGCTTGCCAAAAGCTTGACCAGCATGTACTGCGCTCTGTTCGTATCCTGGTACTCATCCACATGAATATACTGGAATTTGCGCTGATAATATTCAAGCACTTCCGGCACTCTCTGGAACAGCTGAATCGCAATCATAATAAGATCATCAAAATCAAGCGCCTGGTTGCGTCTTAGCCTCTTTTGGTACTCTGTATATACATCACTTGCAACCTGCTGAATATAATCACCTGCTGTTTTCGCATACTCTTCAGGGGTGATCAATTCATTTTTTGCCGAGCTGATGGAACCCAGGATAGCACGCGGATCAAATTTCTTTGGATCCAGGTTTTTATCCTTTAGGATTGATTTAATCACCGATTGCTGATCTGTTGAATCCAGAATCGTGAAATTGCGGTTATAGCCAATACGGTCAATATCTCTTCTTAAGATACGCACGCACATGGAGTGGAACGTCGAAATCCAGATTTCATCTGCTGCTCCGCCCATCATGTTATGAATACGGTCACGCATTTCACGGGCTGCTTTGTTTGTAAAGGTAATTGCCAGAATATTATAAGGGTTAACACCCTTTTCTACCATTAAGTAAGCAATCCTATGAGTAAGCACTCTTGTCTTTCCGCTTCCCGCTCCTGCCATTATAAGAAGTGGTCCATCGGTTGTTTTTACTGCATTTTGCTGCTGCGGATTCAGTCCGTTCAATAATTTATCCGTTAAAAATTGCATTTCTTCTCTTCACCACCATAGAAACATATGTTCTTAAATTCTATTTTATCTTGTTTGCTAACCATCAGCAACCTATATTAAGCACGAGCGGCTTGGACTGTGGCCAATGCAGCCTGCAGATCATCATAAATAACATTTCCGACCACAATGACGTCCGCGTGCACTGCCATTTGACTTGCCTGCTCTGCATTGACGATGCCGCCGCCGTAAAATAATACGGTTTCTTCCAGCGTATTTTTCACCGCTGCGACCACTTCAGCGTCTCCATACTTTCCGCTGTATTCCAGATAGAAGATTGGCAGGCTGAACATCTTTTCAGCCATCATGGCATATGCTCTTACCTCATCCAATGATAAATCTGTCCGTGAATTGGTAACGTGTGCCGCTTTACATTCTTCATTCAGGATGCAATAACCCTGAACTAAAATTTCTTCCCAATTCATGATATCCCCATATTCTTTTACAGCCTCCTGCTGACGTCCTGTAATCCACTTTACGTCCCGGCTGTTAAGGACTGTCGGGATAAAGTATAAGTCAAAGCCCGGGGTAATTGAATCAATGGTCGAAACCTCCAGCACACAAGGGACTGTATATCGGCGGATGCGGGCCATTAAATCCAGCACCTTTTCCAGTGTGACTCCGTCCGTCCCGCCCACAATAATCGCGTCTGTTCCAGACTCACAAATCATTTCCAGGTTTTCATCTGATATACTTTTATCCGGATCGAGCTTAAAAACGTGGCTCCATTCGCGAACATCATACATGCAAAATTGCCTCCATTCTATCATTCCATTTCATCATTATATCATTTAAGATTGGGAATAAAAAAGAAAAGCAGGAAGTCTTTATGAGGTGGAAAAAATTAATAGGGAAGACAAAGAAAAAAACCGCGGGAACAGCCCCATCGGTTTAAGCAAAAGGAATATTTACGCTTTTTCAGCTTCTTCTTCTTTTATTCTTTCCAGTGCCATTTCATAAGCATCATTTCCATAGTTGAGGCATCTTTTCACTCGGGAAATGGTTGCCGTGCTTGCGCCCGTTTCTGTTTCGATTTTATGATATGTTTTGCCTTCACGAAGCATGCGTGCTACTTCCAGACGCTGAGCCAGAGACTGTATTTCATTTACTGTGCATAAGTCATCAAAGAAGCGATAGCACTCTTCCAGGTCATTTAAAGATAAAACAGACTTAAATAACTGATCCAGTTCTTTGCCTCTTAGCTTATCAATTTGCATATATTTGCATACCCCTTTATTGTCATAATTTTTTATTAAATTTTGCTGCATGAATTCTGCCCGTTGATTTAAATATAACAACAGATTTTTAATTTTTATTTTCAAAGGAAACCGTTTGCTCAAGGCTCGGGCTTGATGGCACGATGTTGATCCAGGTCTTTCCTGGCACTAGGCCAGCCTGTTTACTATTCAATATAGGCAGAATTCGCCCGTCTATATTTTTCCAATCTACTTCTGTTACTTTCCCTTTTTGCAGGAGATACCCTTTTCCCCCAGAAGTTAAGTTAATATCACGGCGGCCCGCGCTGTCAACCACTTTATGGTCTGCTTCTGCAATGAAGATGTTATCAAGCAATGCAGGTTCGCCGGATTTGTAATCAGCTGTAAGTTCGCCATTGGAATACCTTTTGTATTTCTCCAGTCCCGCGTCATACTCATAGATGACATTGAATAATTCATTGTCCAAGTAAGAGATCATGGCAGAGTCAGCATCCACGCCCTGAATAGCCTTTGCTTCATCCTTCGACAGAAATTCCAGAGATTCAGGTTCGTCTTCCATCGCATAATTTTTTTCTTTTGCACCCTTCAGCACATTTTCGAATGAAATATAGGAGTTGTGAGGAGCCTGGCGGAAGCTTTCCCTTTTAAACAATGTACCGTCATACTGCATTCCATTCAGATTATCAATATAGCCCTGATCCAGCAATTCTTTAGCTTCCGGACTATAGCCGTGGGCAATATAGAGGCCATCATAGCCTTTAGCCAGCTCAATATAATAATCCCTTGAACTTCTGACCGGCCCTATCATTTCAGGCTGCTCGCTTTGAAAAATAGCAAGGAAACGGGTCACATCCCCTTCTGCCAGCATTTCATAGACGACATCAGCCTGGTTAATCCCGGATTGAGGACGGGCTTTCGGATGATTATTGATCATCACCGCTACAGCCCTTCCATCCACCTCGGCCTCTGACCCTAAGCCTGTGAGAGGATAGTGAAATGGAAGTTCTTTTTCAGAATTGATCCCTTTTGTAGCCTCTTCCGCTTTTTCCGTATCCTGCTTTTCAGGCTCTTCAGCTTTTTCTTCTTTACTGCAGCCAGAAACTAAAAGAATTGCCGCTGCTGATACAGCTATCCATCTTTTTAGCATTTAGCACCCCTGTGTTTTTTGCTTTGATGCAGTTTCTATGTTAGCTCCACTGAGCAGTTTTTATATCTATTATATAGCATCACTTTTATATTTTAACGCATTATCGTTGGAAAGAGTACCGTTTTATTCATTACATCATACATTCCCTGCTGAGTAATCCTGATATAAGGGAGATGCGTTGAAGAGAAAAAGAGCAGCGTATACATTGGATCTTCATGTCTATAGCCATGATCACGCAGACAATGAACAAGCTGTTTTTCTTCCTCCATTAATTCCTCAACATTTTTATGCGACATCACACCCTTTAAGCGGAGTTCCATCTCCTGGACAATACTTCCCCCTTCTGATATGACAATGCCCCCGCCAATTTCTTTCAGCCGGTTAAAAGCATTAAGCATTTCCTGTTTGCTTTTTCCAATTAAGATAATGTCACCGGTATTGGAAAAAGAACTTGCCATTCCATCCAGGCTCTTCGAGAACCCTTTTAGTACCGTATTTATGCGCCAGTGTCCATTCCGGTCAACAAGCATGAAGAAACATTCATCATGGTCTTTCTCCAGTTCTTCGGATGATACATCAATCGTGATTGAATATGGCTTAGTAATAACTGCATTCTCAAGTTTTATCCCGAAAGGCATGGAGAATTGCATATCATCAGCAGTCAGCTCCCATTCAATATCCAGCGGTTCAAAGCCGTATTCTCCCCATTCTACAGGTTTATAGGCGTGCAGGTTTTCACCGTCTCTTTTCACCCACTCCCCTTTAGCAATAACAGATAATGGAGTTGGTTCTTTTTCACAAGACAGGAAATTAATATTGGCCACCCTTCCTGTCGCAATGGAGCCATGCAAATAATCGATTCCATAATGGCGGGCCACATTTATGCTGGCCATATTATAAGCATCGATAACCGGCACTCCTTTATCCATGGCAATGCGGATCATATGGTCAATAATTCCCTGTTCATAAAAGGAGGAAAAGGAACCGTCTGTTGTAAAGATCATCCGATCGTATTGATCAATGCCGATTTCATGCATCTCGTCCAACAAAACCGGCAGATCGGGACGGATGGAAGAATATCTGAGAGATACGGTATATCCCTGTAAAAGACGATTATAAACGTCTGTTCCCGTCATTGACTCATGGTCGCAATCAGCACCAAGCAGCATGAGCTTCGCCAGCGTTTTTTCAGATGCCCCCGGAAAATGGCCTTCAATCTTTTTCCTCATCCGCTTTGTCTCCTGAATCCAATGAAGCATCATATCGTCGCCATCCAAAAGCTTTGGCCAGCCAGTGAGCTCTCCTCCCTGAAGCACAGCATCATGCTCAAGCCATGATTTAACATTCCCGTGCGAAAATACGGATTCTTCATGCTGGATTTCCGTTTGGGCATCAAATCGGCACCACCAATAGGTTGTTGCAGGCATGTTTCTCATTTCCTTCAGGAAAGAAAACGCTTTCTTTTTATCCTGCTGTAAAGCAAGCACCATATTGTCATTGATCAAGGTTGTTGTACCAAACTGCGATGCATAGCTCGCCAGGGAATGGGGATTATATAATTGAAATGGATGGGCATGCGGTTCAATATATCCAGGAACCAGCGTGAGCCCCGTACAATCAACGACTTCACACTGTACTATTTTTTCCGGCAGTTTTTCGCCCACATAAACAATACGGTCGCCATAAATCCATATATTTGCTGTTATCCATTTGCGAAGTGCCTGATTCAGATAACGAGCGTTCTTTAGTAATATCGTCGGTGACAGTTTTCCGTCCAATACGGAAACGTGTTCACGCAAGTGCCTGTTTTTCCAACGGTAACGCTGTTCCAGCACCATACTCCCTCCCTTGTTGATATCTATATATAAAAGACTCTGTTTTTAGAATAAAATCAATGAGTGAAATGGCTTTAAACCAATAAAGAAAGCCCTTTCATTTCTCCTGTTTTACTATAGTAACATATTTCACTGTTTAACGCATTAAAGAATCAGTAAAAGATTGTAAAAATTTTGTGAAAGTAGTGAGAACTATGAATGTTAAACCAAATATCGGCATTGTAAATGCCCTAGTACGCATAACAGTCGGATTAACTGTCTTAGCCTGGAGCACTTCAAAGCTTGTGAAAAGACCTTGGCGGGACTCTTACCTCATGATGGCCATGCTGGGAGGCATGAAGGTGGCAGAGGGAATTGTCCGCTTTTGCCCTTTGACAGCTCTTTTTGAAAAAGGCCAGGACAGGGTTCAGGAAATGAAAAAGCAGGAAGGCAATCACAATAATGATGAGGCGGTTGAGGAAATTCTGCCATATAATCCATCTTAGATTTCTTTAAAAAATCCAGCTCCCTATATGGGGGCTGGAAAATTTGAAAGGAGCTGACAATATGTTTTGGGAATACGTAATGGATATGACATTCGTCCTCGCAGCAATAATTGGAAGCATTGTAGCACTACTGTTTGTGTATATCCGGAAGACTAAGAAAGGACGTGCGCGATAGCTTTATCGGCAATATCTTTGCGGAAGAATACACCTTCACACTGAAGATTTTCAAGCTCGGAATATACCTTTTGCTGTGCTTCTTTCAGAGTAGGAGCTTTAGCGCCTGCCAGCAGCACGCGGCCTCCATTTGTCACATATTCACCTGAACTGTTTCTATCAGTCCCGGCATGGAATACGGAGACATTTGTAAGTGATTGAAGCCCATTCAGGACAGCTCCTTTTTCATAAGCTTCAGGGTAGCCTTTAGACGCAGCAACCACTCCGACGATTGCTTCCTTATCCCAATCGATTTCAGGCTGTTCCCCATTTAGGACTGCCAGCATTACTCCCGCCAGATCCGACTTCATGCGGGGCAAAATCACCTGTGTTTCAGGATCTCCAAAACGGGCATTAAATTCAATTACCTTCGGGCCTGCTGCTGTTTTGATTAGACCTGCATACAGAATACCGGTAAAACTTCTGCCTTCCTGAACCATTGCTTTTGCTGCCGGCTTCAAAACTTTTTCCACACCTGCTGCAACTGTTCCATCACCAATATGCGGTACCGGTGAATAAGCCCCCATTCCGCCTGTATTCGGTCCCTGGTCTCCATCGTAAGCTCGTTTGTGATCCTGGGCAATTTCAAGCGGAATCACTGTTTCTCCGTTCACAAAGGCCATTAGGGAAAATTCTTCGCCTTCAAGAAATTCTTCAATTACGACCGTTGAAGATGCTTGGCCAAACTTTTCATTTAATAATAGCTCCTTAATCCCGGACAAGGCTTCCTGCATAGTCATGGCTACTATTACGCCTTTTCCGGCTGCAAGTCCATCTGCTTTCAGAACAATGGGAGCGCCTTTTGCTTCAATATAGGCTTTCGCTTCATCATAGCTGCTGAATACTCCATATTCTGCAGTAGGGATAGCATATTTCTTCATAAGCTCTTTGGCAAAGGACTTGCTTCCTTCAATTTCGGCTGCTGCTTTTTTCGGTCCAAATACCTTTAACCCTGCTTCTTCAAAACGGTCAGCCAGTCCCTCAAGCAACGGTACTTCCGGCCCGATCACAGTCAATTCTATTTCATTATCCTGAGCAAACTGCACAAGTTTTTCCTGTTCATGTTCCTGGATGGCAACCAGCTGAGCTGAATCTTCCATTCCCGGATTTCCTGGAGCCGCAAAAACCTGTTTCACTGAAGGGCTTTGATTCATCTTCCAGCAAATTGCATGCTCTCGGCCGCCTCTTCCTATAACCAATACCTTCATTACGCCCACCTCCGTAAAAATGTCAGCTATAATAGCAAGGCCTCTGATCGAGGCGCTTCCGCTTTTCGTATTGTCCAGCTCCAGCGCCTAGGGGCTCGAGGTCATAAGCCAACCTGCCAAAAAGGTAAAGGGCCACCTTTCCGACAGCTCGTCTTATGCTTGTCGCCCCTGATCGAGGCGCTTCCGCTTTTCGTTTAATGTTTAAAATGACGTACGCCTGTAAAGACCATTGCAATGCCGTACTCATCAGCCATTTTGATGGAATCCTCATCACGGATTGAGCCTCCCGGCTGGATGATGGCTGTGATGCCTGCTTTGGCTGCCGCTTCAACCGTATCGTTCATTGGGAAAAAAGCATCGGATGCCATTACTGCTCCGTTCGCTTTTTCACCGGCTTGTTCAAGTGCAATTTTGGCAGAGCCTACACGGTTCATCTGCCCGGCACCGACTCCAAGTGTCATGTTTGCATCATTTACGACAATGGCATTGGACTTCACATGTTTGACAACTTTCCAGCCCAGATTCAGTGCTTTCCACTCTTCTTCCGTCGGCTCTCTCTTGGTCGCAACTTTTACATCTGCATTATCAAGGGTGAATAGATCATATTCCTGCGTCAGCAAGCCGCCTTCAATAGCGGACAATCTCATCTCCGCTTTCTTTTTGCCTTCAAAAGGAATAGTCAGCAGGCGCAGGTTCTTTTTCCCTTTTAAAATCTCAAGTGCTTCATTTGAGAAGGAAGGTGCAATGATGATTTCAAGGAAGATTTCATATAGCTTTTTCGCTGTTTCAGCATCTACTTCCCTGTTCAGGGCAATAATGCCGCCGAAGATAGATACAGGATCCGCCTCGAAAGCTTTTGAAAAAGCTTCGAATACATTTTCCCCAGTCCCCACTCCGCAAGGATTCATATGCTTAACAGCAACTGCTGCAGGCTCTGAGAATTCTTTTACAATTTGGAGAGCTGCATCTGCATCATTGATATTGTTGTAGGATAATTCCTTGCCGTGAAGCTGTTCAGCGTTAGCAATCGAAAATTCAGATCCAAGCGGCTTACGGTAAAAAGCTGCCTTTTGATGCGGATTCTCCCCGTATCTCAATGTTTGCTTCAGTTCATACGTAACCGTTAATTTTTCAGGTGTTTCTTCATTTGCCAAATCTGTCATATATTCAGCGATCATCGCATCATAGGCAGCAGTATGGCGGAAAACCTTTGCAGCAAGTCTGCGGCGGGTTTCCTTTTGAACCTCTCCGGTTTCTTTTAGCTGTGAAAGAACTGTTTCATACTCGGCCGGATCCACCACAACTGTTACATAGTCATGGTTCTTGGCGGAAGCACGAAGCATTGCCGGGCCGCCGATATCAATATTCTCAATTGCATCTTCTACTGTCACATCTGGCTTAGCGATGGTTTGCTGGAACGGATACAAATTCACGCACACAACCTGGATAGGCTGGATTCCATGCTCCTCAAGCTGCTGTTTGTGGCCTGGCTCGCCATGCTTAGCCAGCAGCCCGCCATGAATCATTGGATTTAAAGTTTTCACACGCCCTTCCAAAATTTCCGGAAAGCCTGTCACATCACTTACGCCGATAACGGGGACTCCACTCTCTTCCAGCGCTTTTTTTGTACCGCCTGTTGAGATAATTTCAAACCCCAGTTCGCTTAACTGCTGGGCAAATTCTGTTATGCCATTTTTGTCGGAAACACTGATTAATGCACGTTTCTTCATGTTCGCTCCCCCTGACTCTGTTGAATGATATACTTTAACACTCTACCATTTTAGCATAGAAAAGATTTTGCAAAACCTGCGGATAAAGTCTGTGCTCGACTTCATGTATCTTCTTTTGAAGGCTTTCCAGCGTTTCACCCGCATTTATATCAACTGGCGCTTGAGCAATAATCGGCCCAGTATCCATACCTTCATCGACAAAATGAACCGTCACACCGCTTACCTTCACATTGGCAGACAACGCCTGGCCAATTGCATCCTTACCTGGAAAAGCGGGAAGAAGAGAAGGATGGATATTAATAATCCTGCCTTCAAACTCTTTCAAAAGCGTCGGGCCAATTAGTCTCATATAGCCTGCGAGAATAATATACTCGGCTCCGTTCTCCTTCAGCCTTTGCAAAATCGCTCTTTCATACTCTGCTTTGCCAGCATAGTCTTTAGCTGAAAAAACAAACTGCGGAACTTGTTCGTTTTGTGCACGTTCAATGCTGTATGCACCTGGCCGATCACAGACAAACAAGACAATCTCAGCCTGCAACTCACCTTTTTTTACAGCATCGGCAATGGCCTGAAAGTTCGTTCCGCTTCCGGAAGCAAACACTGCGATTTTTTTCATGACTTCCTCCAAGTTACAGAATTTCAATTCCTTCCTGATCTGTTACTGTCCCCATTAGATAGGCTTTTTCTCCAATTTCATTAAAATAGGCGATCAGTTCATCAGCATTATCTTTATCCGCTGCAATCACCATGCCTGTTCCCATATTAAAAATGTTATACATTTCTTTGCGTTCCAGTCCGCCGATCTTCTCCATAATCGTGAACACAGGGGGCACCTCCCAATTGCTTTCACTAAGTTGGGCACCAAGACCTTCAGGCAGCATGCGGGGGATATTTTCAATAAATCCGCCGCCGGTAATATGTGCCATGCCCTTCAGCTGGAACTGCTTCATAGCTGATAGAAGCGGCTTTACATAAATTTTTGTAGGGCGAAGCAGCTCTTCCCCTAAAGTGCAGCCTAATTCTTCTACATGATCTGTTAGGGACAAATTCGCCTTTTCAAAAAACAGCTTTCTGACAAGTGAGTAGCCATTGCTGTGAATTCCGCTGGATGCAAGACCAATCAGTACATCTCCAGCTTTAATTTCGGAACCATTAATCAGGCTGGATTTTTCACAGGCACCGACCGCAAAGCCGGCAAGGTCA
>ERZ1023203.179-NODE-179-length-10701-cov-3.817772_pt1 | contig 10701 bp, 12 predicted proteins | sample MGYA00380444_ERZ1023203 | MGnify/ENA primary metagenome ERZ1023203 (study PRJEB33173, sample SAMEA4830386) | metagenome | study: EMG produced TPA metagenomics assembly of the PRJEB25223 data set... | reverse complement strand
TTATGATCAATGATCCTAATACTGAATTATCTATGTTTGACAATGGTGAACTAGATTGGGCTGGAGCTCCAACAGGTGCCCTTCCAACTGACGCTATGCAGGCTCTTAAAGACGAAGGCCGCTTAGTGACACAGCCAATCGCAGGTATTTACAATTACAAGTTTAATACAACTGTAGAACCATTTAATAACGTTAATATCCGTAAAGCATTTGCACATGCCATCAACCGTCAGGAGCTAATTGATAACATCCTTCAGGGTGAACAGCTTCCAGCAATGGCGATTGTCCCTCCATCAATGTTTGAAGAAAACGAAAAGGGTTATTTCCCTGACAATGATGTAGAAAAAGCAAAAGAATATTTACAAAAAGGTCTTGAAGAGCTTGGATTGAAAGATGCTTCTGAACTTCCAGCTGTAACTCTTTCTTATAATACTTCTGAGGCGCACCAAAAGATTGCCCAGGCAGTTCAGGATATGTGGAAGCAGAATCTTGGTGTTGAAGTAACTCTAGATAACTCAGAGTGGAATGTATACCTTGATAAATTAGACCAAATGGATTACCAAGTAGCTCGTTTGGGCTGGTTGGGTGACTTTAACGATGCAATCAACTTCTTAGAAATGTACCGTGACGCTGATGGCGGTAACAACAATACTGGATGGGAAAGCAAAGAGTTCCAGGATCTGCTTGCTAAATCTGCAACAGAAACTGACCCTGAAGCTCGCCAGCAGTTATTGAAGGATGCTGAAGCAATCTTCATGGAAGATATGCCAGTAGCTCCAATCTATTTCTATACTAATAACTGGGTACAGGCTGAGAACCTTAAAGATGTTGCAGTATCCGGCCTGGGTGATGTCCAGTATAAGTGGGCACACTTCGAATAAACATAGCTAAACTTACGAAAGGTATATGGGATGCACAATCCCATATACCTTCGTTTCTGATTAAGGCATTGTAATAAATTGGAGGTGTTTGACAATGGCGAAATATATTGGAAAACGCTTGGTGTACATGCTTCTGTCTCTATGGATGATTGTTACAGCAACGTTTTTCTTCATGCGCATTGCACCCGGAAACCCTTTTGCATCTGAGAAAAAACTTCCTCCCGAAATTGAAGCAAACCTGAATGCCCACTTTGGGCTGGACAAGCCATGGTATGCACAGTATTGGGAGTATCTGGTTCGAATTGTCAACTGGGATTTTGGACCATCATTTAAATATAAAAGCCAAACTGTAAACGACTTGATTAATGAAGGTTTTCCTGTTTCATTTCTTCTTGGAATGGAGGCCATTTTTATCGCCGTTGCAGTAGGAGTTCTCTTAGGAATCATTGCGGCATTAAAACATAATAGATGGCCGGATTACACAGCGATGATTGTAGCTGTCTTAGGTATCTCTGTACCTTCCTTTATCATGGCATCATTCCTGCAATATTTCCTGGCAATAAAAATGGGTATTTTCCCTGTTGCACGATGGGAATCATTTATGCACACCGTTCTTCCAGCCGTTGCACTGGCTTCGACACCGATGGCATTTATAGCCCGGTTAACTCGTTCGAGCATGCTTGAAGTTCTGGCGAATGATTATATTAAGACTGCTAAATCAAAAGGTTTAAGCAGGGGAGTAATTACAGTAAAACATACGGTCCGTAATGCCCTTTTACCTGTTGTAACATATATGGGACCATTAACCGCAGGTATTTTAACAGGAAGTTTCGTTATTGAAAGAATCTTCGGTATTCCTGGACTTGGTGCACACTTTGTAACAAGTATCAACAATCGTGATTATACGGTAATTATGGGTGTAACAGTTTTCTACAGTATTCTGTTGCTTGTATCTATTCTCCTTGTTGACATTGCATACGGAATCATCGACCCACGCATCAAACTTGCTGGCGGGAAGAAAGGAGAGTAATTATGCAGATTTCGAAAGATAAGTTCAAGTTAGTCGGAACACAGCTTGGTGAAGCTGAAAAAATTTCAAAGCCTAGTCTTTCTTTTTGGAAAGATGTATTTATTCGATTTCGAAAAAACAAGCTTGCCCTGTTTGGATTAGTATTATTGGGACTGCTAATCTTCATGGCAATCTTTGGACCATATATGACTCCATATGATTATGCATCAAATGATCTGGGCAATAAAAACCAGCCGCCTTCTTCTGAACATTGGTTTGGCACAGATGATCTTGGCCGTGATGTATTTGCCCGCACATGGGAAGGTGCACGAATTTCCATCTTCATTGGAGTTGCTGCAGCTGTAATTGATTTGATTATTGGTGTACTTTGGGGCGGTATAGCCGGTTATAAGGGCGGACGCACAGACGAGGGTATGATGCGCTTTGCCGATATTTTATATGGTGTACCGTATTTATTATTAGTAATCTTGTTAATGGTTGTGCTAGGACAGGGATTGTCTACTATGATCATAGCAATGTCCATTACAGGTTGGATCAATATGTCCCGTATTGTCCGCGGTCAGGTGTTATCTCTGAAAAATCAGGAATATGTCCTGGCAGCCAAAACGCTTGGTGCAAATACAAGCAGAATTATGGGCAAACACTTAATTCCAAATTCAATGGGACCTATTTTAGTCACAATGACGCTGACGATCCCTTCTGCCATTTTTACTGAAGCATTTTTAGGCTTTATAGGCCATGGATTAACGCCGCCGATAGCAAGCTGGGGAACAATGGCCAATGATGGATTGCCGGCTATGCGTTACTACCCATGGCGTTTATTCTTCCCTGCTACGTTTATCTGTTTAACGATCTTTGCTTTTAACGTAGTTGGCGATGGCTTGCGTGATGCTCTAGATCCAAGAATGCGTAAATAAAGGAGTGAGAACATGGAAAAATTACTTGAAGTAAAAAATTTAGAAGTCTCATTCCAAACATATGGAGGTACAGTAAAAGCAGTCCGGGGAGTCAGCTTTGACCTTCATAAGGGAGAGACGCTAGCGATTGTTGGTGAATCTGGGTCAGGCAAAAGTGTTACTTCCCAGTCTATTATGAAGTTAATACCTGGGGCGGCGGGCCGGATTGCAGGCGGGCAGAGCCGGATGAATGGTGAAGACATTGTACCTAAAACAGAAAAACAAATGGAAAAGATTCGCGGTAAAGAAATCAGTATGATTTTCCAGGATCCGATGACGTCTTTGAATCCAACGATGAGGGTTGGAAATCAGATAATGGAAGTGCTGATTAAACACCAAAATATGACGAAGACTGATGCCAAAAACAGAGCAATTGAATTACTGAGACTTGTTGGTATTCCGATGCCTGAGAAAAGAGTGAATCAATATCCACATGAATTCTCTGGCGGTATGAGACAGCGTGCCATGATTGCGATTGCTCTTGCAGCCAATCCAAAGCTGCTTATTGCTGATGAGCCGACAACAGCACTTGACGTTACTATTCAGGCGCAAATCCTGGAGCTTATGAAAGATCTTCAAAATAAAATGGATACTTCCATCATCTTTATCACGCACGATCTGGGTGTTGTTGCAAATGTCGCGGACCGTGTTGCTGTAATGTATGCTGGCCAGATTGTTGAAATGGGCACTGTGGATGAAATTTTCTATGATCCGCGCCATCCTTATACATGGGGATTACTTGCATCAATGCCAAGCTTAGAAAATGATGATAAAGCTGAATTAGCTGCAATTCCTGGAACACCTCCAGATCTGACGAATCCTCCAAAGGGACACGCATTTGCAGCCAGAAATCAATATGCACTAGCAATTGACTTTGAAGAAGAGCCGCCAATGTTCCAAATTTCAGAAACACATTTTGCAAAAACTTGGCTGCTTCACCCGGATGCTCCAAAGGTTGAGCCGCCGGAAGCAGTAAAAAGACGTATGCGCCAATTATCCTCCACATTTGAAAAGCCTGTATTAGTGAAGGAGGGAAAATAATAATGGCAGAAAAATTGCTTGAAATTAAAAATTTAAAACAGCATTTTAATGTAGGCCGTCCAAATATGGTAAAAGCAGTTGATGGGATTACTTTTGATATTTTTAAGGGAGAGACCCTTGGACTTGTAGGTGAGTCTGGCTGCGGTAAATCAACTACTGGACGAACCATTATCAGATTATACGATGCAACAGATGGTCAAGTTCTTTTTGAAGGTGAAGATGTTCACGGCAAAAAGTCTGCAAAAGAACTAAAAAAGTTTAACCGGAAAATGCAAATGATTTTCCAGGATCCTTATGCTTCCTTGAATCCGCGTATGACTGTAGCCGATATTATTGCTGAAGGCATCGATATCCACGGTTTGGCAAAGAGCAAAAAGGAACGTATGGAGAGGGTTTATGAGCTTCTGGAAACAGTTGGTTTGAACAAAGAGCATGCTAACCGTTACCCTCATGAATTCTCAGGCGGTCAGAGACAGCGTTTCGGGATTGCCCGCGCGCTTGCGGTTGACCCGGACTTTATTATTGCCGATGAGCCAATATCAGCATTGGACGTTTCCATCCAGGCTCAGGTAGTAAACCTTATGAAAAAACTGCAGCGTGAAAAAGGATTAACATACCTGTTTATCGCTCATGACTTATCTATGGTTAAGTACATCAGCGATCGTATTGGTGTAATGTATTTCGGCAAACTGGTAGAGCTTGCGCCAGCAGAAGATTTATACGCCAATCCAATGCATCCATATACTCAATCACTGCTTTCTGCTATTCCTCTTCCAGATCCAGAAACGGAACGTGCCCGCAGAAGAAAGTCTTATGACCCAGCAGTCCACAATTACGCTGACAATGAAGAGCTGGAAATGCGTGAAATTACTCCGGGACATTTTGTTTACTGTTCTGAAAAAGAGTATAACGAATTAAAAGCCCAATATGCCAAATAACAAAAAACGATCTCTACTGAGATCGTTTTTTACATCCTGGAAAAGTAAGTGTTTGCTATACTTATGCTTATCCTTTTTGATAATAAAAAGGAGTTACCAAGATGTATGTTGCTCAGTCAAATATGTAGAGAGTAGAAATATCTCTTTAGCACGTTTATTCGCTAATGTAAGCTTTAGTATATAATACAACATTTTCTAGAATATTACTATTAGAATTTTCGATTATTTATATTTTTCCGTCAATTTGTCTAATTAAGCAGCATTTTAATATTTTTTTAATATTATTGGTTTAAAGAACACTAAAAAAGATAATTTAGTATAAAGACAGTTCTTAATTCTTTGAATTAATCTTATAATGGAGGAAACAACAAGCAGAACTTCATAAAGGGGGCATCACATTTGAAAAAGTCAGTACCTCTTGCTGCTGCCTTAATGTTAGTGTCAGGTCTGTTCATTTCTGCCCAATCCGGGGATGCAAAAGAACAGGAAACCGAGGAACCAGGCCAAAACCCGCAAAGGGAACATGTTTCGCTTGTAAAAGCACTGCCAGAAAAAATAAACCGGTTTCAATTTGATTCTGGCTATCATTTTCAATATCCTGATGCTGTAAGAGGGAAATATGTTACCGGACATTCTGCAGGCGGCGAAAAGTTTAATAACCTGGTGAATTTGATGGATGAAACCGATTTAAATGCGATGGTAATCGATATTAAGGACGATTGGGGTAATCTTACTTATATTCCTGAAGATAGCTCACCATATCATGAAATTGGAAAACCTTACATAAAGGATTCAAGTAAAATCCTGAAAGTCATGGAAGATAAGCAAATATATCCGATTGCACGGGTAGTTGTTTTCAAAGATTCTGTCCTGGCAAATAAAAAGCCGGAATGGTCTTATAAGGAAGGAGACAAAGTATGGAAAAATGGCAGAGGTGAATCATTTGTTAATCCATTTATAAAAGAAGTTTGGGATTACAATGTGGGAATTGCAATTGAAGCTGCCAAAATGGGATTTCAGGAAATTCAATTTGACTATGTCCGGTTTCCTGAAGGGTTTGAACACCGCGATAGCTCTTTGAAATATAGTATGGGTGAATATAAAAATCTTAAAATAAAAAATGTGCAGAAGCGAGTAAGCGCTGTAACAGACTTCGTTGAGTATGCAAGGAAAGAGCTTGAGCCATATGGAGTAAAGGTATCGGTTGATATCTTTGGTTACACGGCTACCCTCCCTGAAGCTCCAGGAATTGGTCAAAATTTTTCTAAGATCTCAGAACATGTAGATGTAATTTCTTCTATGATTTATCCAAGCCACTGGACTTCCTATTTTGGAATAGCCAAACCAGATCTGGAACCTTATAAGCTGGTTTCTGAATATGCAAAGCTTGAGAATAGGAAATTGGAAGAGTTGGATAGTCCGCCTGTTTCAAGACCGTGGCTGCAGGATTTTACAGCTTCTTATTTAGGAGCCGGAAATTATAAGGAGTATGGAAGAGCCGAGGTTGAAGCTCAAATAAAGGCATTGAACGAACAGGGAATTAATGAATTCCTTTTATGGAATGCGGGTAATTCGTATACACCAAAAGTGGATTATACACCATAAAAGCCAGAAAGAGGCCGATTATTTTGGCCTCCTTCTGGCTTTGTTTATCAATAAATTAAGTTACATATCATTTGACACCAATCTTGAATGCGGTATCATAGTATAGAGGCATAGGTTACTGCTTTTTCTTACCGCCTACGCTTTTCCATCCAGTCTGCACCCTTGCAGATTGATCCACGAATTCGGATTTATTTTTACCGCCAAACACCTTTTCTCCAATACCATTAGTTAGTACACCTAATAAGGCAGTAAATCCAATTATGAGCAGTGCAACAATTGTTAAATCAGTTATGTAACCAACCATGATAAACCTCCATCTTTCTTTTCACAGTATCCTGTGATTAGTGTATAAAACATCCCTAATCTTATTTTATTCGAAATTTTCCAGTATTAAAAGGGGTAATTCCACAAATACTTTATCTGATTGGAAATAGTATAAAAGGCTAAAGCATAAAAGTGAGTGGAAAGGAAAGCTGGGAGCTTATCATGCTGGAATAAATATTCATGTTCAATAAACAGTTTATCGTTTGTGAGCAAAAAAAGGAGAAGATCCATGCATTGGTATGAAAAACTGAATCAATATTTCCCTATTGAAGAAATGAAATCGAGAGAACATATGGAAACCTTATTAAAGGAACGGTCAGACATTTATCATAAAGATGAAGGTCAACACCATGTACTTATGTATGTGGAATTGGATAACTTTGTGTTTATTGATTATCTGTTTGTTTCAAAGGAATCCAGAGGACAAGGGCTTGGCCATAAATTACTTCATAAGCTGAAAGCCAAAGGCAAGCCGATCATTTTGGAAGTTGAACCAGTGGATTATGAAGACACGGATACAGAGAAGCGCCTTCGGTTCTATAAAAGAGAAGGGTTTGAGCATGCACAATCAATCGGATACAGCCGCCGGTCTCTTGCAACAAATGAAATCAATACAATGGAAATTCTATATTGGTCTCCTGAGAATGAAAGTGAAGAAATGATTTATGAAGCTATGAGGAAAACATATAAAATGATACACACATACAGAGATGAACATTTCTATGGAAAGTCCTATCAGCCTGTAGATGAGGTCCTGACCTATGAGGAAAATAAAAATGGGACGGATGTATTGGAGGATCTTTAAGAATTGGGAAAACACAGCCATTTTTGTAAATGGCTGTGTTTTCATTTTCATTTATTAATTGAGAAAATGTTAATATCAATTTTAGGTTTAATCAAAATTAATAAGGGTATACAAAGTATAAATAAAATAATTTAATACATAAAATTCCCTTGAGCTAAAGGCTTAAGAATCTTATGGAAGAAATTATAGCAAAAAAGATATAAAAAAATGAAACTTTTTGCTTGTTCATTCGTCTTATTAAGTAGATTCTAATTCTTAATCCATTTGTTTAATAAATGTTTAATACTTTTATCATATTTATAAAAAGTTATACCAAATAGATATTGTTTGGTGTATAATAAATAATATAAATTCCTTGATTAAAGTTATTTTAATCTAGAAAACTCTAGAAATATTTGATTAAACAAATATAAATCTCAGATAGTTTCATATATGTCTAATTTAAGGAGTGTGAATTTGTAAAATGGTCACATTATACACTTCACCAAGTTGTACATCTTGCAGGAAAGCTAAATCATGGTTAGAAGAACATGAGATTGCCTATAAAGAAAGAAATATCTTTTCAGAACCGCTGTCAATTGATGAAATTAAAGAAATTCTGCGCATGACTGAAGATGGAACCGATGAAATTATTTCTACTCGGTCAAAGACATTTCAAAAGCTTGATGTAAACCTTGAATCAATGCTTCGCCGTCCAATCATTCTTGATGAAAAACGTTTGCAGGTTGGATATAATGAGGACGAAATAAGACGTTTCCTTCCAAGAAAAGTTCGCACCTACCAGTTGCGTGAAGCACAGCGCATGGTAAATTAACAGTGGTTTAATTTAAATCTGAAAGATTTGCTCAAGTCCAGATTGTGAATTAACAAACTTATTCAATTATACTTAAAATTAAGAGGCCTTCTTTCTGTTAACAGAAGAAGGTCTTTTTGTTTGTTATGTGAAAAAGAACAAGGAATATGGATATAATAAGAGAATATATAGTTACAGTAAAATTTGATAAGGATGGAAGCTTGGGACAATATAGGCATTTAACGGTTTTTCTAAACATATGACTTTTTAATTCCCTTTATGCTCAATTTGTCATAAAATAAAAGTACAAGGTACAAAATACAGTTTACCTTCAATTAAATCGGGGATTAGCCAATTGATTTACGGGTAAATGGATAACACATGACTGCTGGGGGTATTTAGTCCCTTCAATCATAGCCAGAAGGGAGAGTTGCTGCATGGAAATCGAACGTATTAATGATCATACAGTTAAATTTTATATTTCTTATCTTGATATAGAAGAAAGAGGCTTTGACCGTGAAGAGATTTGGTACAATCGTGAGCGGAGTGAGGAACTCTTTTGGGAAATGATGGATGAAGTCCATCAGGAGGAAGAATTTCTTGTTGAAGGACCTTTATGGATTCAGGTACAGGCATTGGATAAGGGTCTGGAGGTTCTTGTAACAAAGGCCCAGCTTTCAAAGGATGGTCAGAAGTTTGAACTTCCTGTCCCGGATGAAAAAGTGAAAGATTTGCCTGTGGATGAACATATAGAGGAAATGCTCGATCATCATTTCCGTAAATCCGATGAAGATGAGCCTGGATATGAAGGCGATCTTGAGTTCCTATTATCATTTAAAGATTTTGAAGACGTTATTTCATTATCAAAGCAGTCAAGTCTTGATTCCATTACTACAAAGTTATATTCCTTTGAAGGGAAATATTATTTATTCGCAGAGTTCCCTGAAGAGCTTTTTGAAGAGGATGACATAGATAACATGCTAAGCATTCTCCTTGAGTACGGGCACGAAACGAGCACAACAATTCACCGTGTAATGGAATATGGCAAATTGATTATAGAAAATGATGTTTTTGAAAATCTGAGAAAACATTTTAAATAGTTCAGCAAAGCCGATTTCATTTTTGAAATCGGCTTTATTTTAGTAAGGGCATCCGCGTCAGACAATGCAGCAAGAAACGTATGTATATGTTTGTATAAAAAGCTCAAAAAGAATTTGCAGAATATAAAGGAATTTAGCAATTAAATAAAGAACGTTTATCATAGAAAGGAGATGATCATTTGTTAGTTGCCGCAACAGAGAAGGGGGTTCGAATAAGTCTCTTAGGTCCACATAGTATCCCTGATTTACAGCAGTATAGGGAAAAGCACACTTTTTTCTGCCCCGAATGCAAAGAGGAAGTAATTATGAAGATCGGTAATAAGAGAATCCCGCATTTTAGCCACAAAAAGGGTTCTGAATGTCCGGAAAGCTATGAAAGGGAATCTGAATACCATATTTCTGGAAAGCTCCTTTTGTATCAATGGCTAAAGAAAAAAGGGTTAGATCCAATTCTGGAGCCATACTATCCGGACATTTCACAGCGGCCAGATATAAGTGTCCATTTTGAAGGTGTAAATTATGCTCTTGAATATCAATGTTCAATTATCTCAGAGGAGTTATTTAAAAAACGAACAGAAGCTTATTTTCAGTCAGGCATCGTTCCAATATGGATACTGGCAGGAAAAAATATTAAGCGCATTGGGAAAGCAAAAATTTCTTTATCTGGGTTCCAGTACTTATTTCTTCGGCAAACAGCTTCAGACAATTGGGTAATCCCTTCATTCTGCCCCAATACATAGTCCTTCATCAATGTCCGCCAAATCCTTCCCTTAACTGTCAGAAATGCCTACGCGCATTATGATGTGAAAACAATCTTCCATGCTGATCCAGATTTTTTATTTGATCCATATTTTAAAAATGATTTAAAAATAAGTGAATGGAAAAATGAAATTCGAAAAATAAAGAATTTCCTTGCTCAGAATAGCAGTGCATATAAAAATACCTTTCTTCAGGAAATATACTCCCGCTCAATTGCTCCTGCTTTACTCCCGCCTGAAATTGGCCTTCCTGTCCGCCATTCTCCATTTATTGAAACCCCGCCTATACAGTGGCAGTCCTACTTGTACATGGATGTCATCGGCAAAGATAGACCGTTTTCTCATGCGCGAATGGTTGCTGCCTTTCGCAATAGGGTAAAGAACAGCGATATTAAAGTCAGGTCAATTCCACTGATTCAAACAGGATCTGAAGTTTTGGCAGTTAAAGAATATATGGATGTCCTTATTAA
>ERZ1023203.178-NODE-178-length-10770-cov-4.126832_pt1 | contig 10770 bp, 9 predicted proteins | sample MGYA00380444_ERZ1023203 | MGnify/ENA primary metagenome ERZ1023203 (study PRJEB33173, sample SAMEA4830386) | metagenome | study: EMG produced TPA metagenomics assembly of the PRJEB25223 data set... | reverse complement strand
GAAGCCTGGAAGAACAGATTCAACAGCTGCCTGTGTATAACCAGGACCAGCTTCCACTCCTGGAAGGTTTTCTACAATTGGAGTCTTTCCATCAGCGCCGACTGTATTGAACATTCCAGTAAATAGAATCATGAAAGCTGTTGCGGAACATACGAATAGCGTATCAATATATACAGAGAATGCCTGCACAAGACCTTGCTTGGCAGGATGGGAAACCTCAGCAGCTGCAGCAGCATGCGGGCCTGTACCCTGACCAGCTTCGTTTGAATAAATTCCGCGTTTTACACCCCAGGCGATTGCGCTTCCGATAATTCCCCCAAACATGGAGTCTGCGCCAAAGGCACTGCTGAAAATTAACGAAATTACACCAGGCAGCTCACCAATGTTCATGGCAATAATAATTAAAGCGACTAAAATATAACCCACTGCCATAAAAGGAACCGTATATTGAGCTACAGTTGCAATACGCTTAACACCGCCGAAAATAATCAGTGCAAGTAACCCGATAATTATAAGACCTGTTACTGTTTTATCTATCCCAAATGCATTTTCCATTCCAAGTGCAATTGAGTTTGACTGGATGCCAGGCATTAAAAGCGCCATAGCCAGCAATGCAGAAATAGCGAAAAGGACTGCAAACCATTTAATTCCGATTCCCTTTTCAATATAATAGGCCGGACCGCCTCGGTAAAGCCCATCTTTTTTCACTTTGTAAATCTGTGCCAGCGTTGATTCAACGAATGCACTGCCTGCTCCGATAAAAGCGATGGCCCAAATCCAGAATACAGCACCAGGTCCACCCATTGCGATGGCAGTCGCAGTACCTGCGATGTTACCAGTTCCTACACGGCCGGAAAGAGCAATAGATAAGGCCTGGAAAGATGAAACGCCCGCTGCGGAACTTTTCCCTTGAAACATGAGCAGTACCATATCCTTGATATGGCGGACCTGCAAAAATCGAGTTAAGACTGAGAAGAACAACCCTATTGCTAAACAGATGTAAATAACAGGTGTGCTCCATAATATGCCGTTTAGCTGATTAACAAAAGCTTCCAAATAACTTCCCCCTTTTTCATATATATTCTGAATCTTTTTCCTATTAGGAATTATAGAATAAATACTGTTATAAGACAATGTTTTTTTCACGGACTCTGGTAAAAATGTCATAGAAATTGTGGCATTTCCCTTAAAAAAACCCGTTTTTATCATAGTTTACAGGATATATAAAGATTAGAGTAATAGCATAACCCTTCCTCTTTTTTGAAATTTTTAGTATTATATATTTAGGGAAACGAAATGTTGACCGGAAAGAAGTGTTTCAAACATGATAAAACAGACGAAAAGAAATTTAATGATCATGTGGTTTGCCAATTTCTTTGTGGCAGGCAGCATGACGATGGTGCTTCCCTTTATTCCGTTATATATAGAAAGTTTTGGCGACCACTCTCCAACTTATGTGCAGCATTGGTCAGGGTGGACGTTTGCGATCACATTTGTGACTGCGTTTCTTTTTTCACCTGTGTGGGGAAGAATCGGGGACCTTTTTGGGCGAAGGAAAATATTGATTCTGTCCGGAATCGGGATGGGCATTTCCATCTTCCTGATGGGGTACGTGACAAACGACAGGCAGCTGTTTTTTCTCAGGCTGTTTACGGGAATTTTTACAGGCTTCATCGGAATGTCCCAGGCGTTTATTTCCACGCAGACTCTGAAGGAAATTGCCGGCAGGGTGATGGGGACACTGCAGACCGGAAGCATAACAGGTTCATTGATGGGCCCTCTTCTCGGCGGAGTCCTCGCTGATTTATTCGGATTTTCAGATAGCTTTAAATGGACCTCCATCGCCATCTTTGTTTCTGCCTTTCTTGTTTTTTTTACAAAAGAACACAAAGTTCAAACAAAAAAGGGCGAGCAGACAAGGTATTCAAGCATGGCAGTCATCCAGCATATTATCAGCAATCCTGTCCTGCTGACAGTCATGCTGATATCAACGCTTGTTCAAATCGCCCACTTCAGCATCCAGCCTATATTATCTTTATATGTCAGTGAATTGCATGGACCGGAAAATCTGGCATTCTTTGCGGGAATTGCTTTTTCGGCTGCAGGGCTTGGCAATCTGCTGATGGCCAGGCAATGGGGAAAAATCGGAGACCAGCATGGCTATATTAAAACATTGGTTATTCTCCTCTTCCTCGCAGGCGTGTTTTATCTGCCGGGAGGATTTGTCTCAAACATTTGGCAGCTTGTTCTTGTCCGCTTCGCGCTTGGAATAACCATCGGAGGCATCATCCCTGTCCGGATCGCTTATATCCGCCAGGAAGCACCGGTCGCCATGCAAGGTGAAGTGCTTGGCTACAACACTAGCCTCCGCTTTTTCGGCAACATCATCGGACCGGTCATCGGCGGTTTGATCTCAGGCTATCTGGGTTTTTCTGCAGTGTTCGTTGTCACAAGCTTACTCCTCATCCTGAGCGGGCTGATTCTGCTCGGAGCGATGAACCGCCATCCCAAGCTTGCGAAGGATTCTTATTAGTAACTGGAAAAGCTGCCTTAAAAAGGCAGCTTTTCATTATTCTTTAAAATGGCATACGCCAAGCTTATTGCCGTCAGGATCTTCAAACTCAAACCACTTTACCGTTTCATCCGCCTGGATTGGACCGGTTTTCACCTTTTGTCCTGCCAGATGCTGATGTGCTTCATCAATATCGGAAACATAAAAGTTAAATGGCATATGAGAGGAAGGAATTACTTTTTCAGAACGCACAAGGGTTAATGGCGTTTCTCCGATTTCCAGGGCTGCATACCCTCCCTTGTCATCCCTCCACCTTACCGGGAAACCAAGCACTGTACTGTACCATTCAATGGCTTTTCCAAAATCAGTAACCTGCAGAAAGACTGTATCGATTCTTGTAAACATTTGAGCCTCCATAAAAAGGATTTTATATGGAGTTTATTCAACATCTTCTTACAAAAACCTTCTGAGAAAAATAAAAAGCCAGCGTTTCCGCCGACTTTAATCTATTTTTTCGCTGCGTTGCTTGCGATATGGACAGCATCCCATACACCTGCAAAAGGCGGGGCATAACAGAGATCCACCATGCCAAGTTCTTCTGCTGCCATATGATTGTGAATGGCAACGGCAAATACGTCAATTCGGAGAACCACCCCTTTATTGCCGATGGCGTGGGCTCCGAGGATTCGATTTGTTCCTTTTTCGCAGATCAGCTTGATCCAAATAGGAGTCTGATTCGGGTAGTAGCTTGGATGGTCTGCGGCTTTCACGAATTCAGTTGTATAGCCAATGCCAAGCATTTTTGCATCCTCCTCGGAAAGTCCCGTTCTTCCAAGCTCCATATTAAAAATTTTAATCGCGGCGCTTCCCAGAGTTCCTACATATTTTTCATGGCTGCCGGCTATATTGGCCCCAGCCAGCCGGCCGCATTTATTCGCGTTTGTTCCAAGCGGAATATAATCATTTTCTTCAAGCACTTTGTGATAAACCTGAGCGCAGTCACCCGCTGCATAAACACCTTCAATATTGGTCTGCATTTCACGGTCAATGATGATGGCTCCATTTTTAGCCAGCTCTATACCCGATCCTTCCAGAAACTTCGTAGCAGGCTTTACACCTACAGCAACTAGCACTAAATCTGCTTTATAAGTGCCTTTATCCGTTTTGACACTCTCCACTTTCCCTTTGCCGCTGAAGCTTTCTACCTTTTCTCCCAGGTTCATTTCTACACCGTGATCACGAATTTCTTTTTCAGCGATATCTGTTATTTCCTTATCGAAAGGAGCCAGGATTCTCTCGCCCATTTCAATGACACGCACATTTTTGCCGAGGGTTTTCATCGCTTCAACCACTTCGATTCCAATATAGCCTCCGCCGACAATGACAACATCTTTCACTTCTGATTTGCAGGAAATTTCTTTTAATATCATCCCATCTTCCATTGTTTTCAGCACTTGTACGTTCTCAAGATCGGCTCCAGGAAATGGGGGCATAATGGGAAACGTGCCTGTTCCGATCATCAGCTTATCGTATGTATCCGTAAACATTTTTCCTGATGCAAGGTCTTTAACTGTTACTTCCTTCTTGCTTGTATCCACTTTTAATACTTCATGCTGAAGATGTGTTTTGATGTTCCTCTCAGAAAATTGCTCCTGTGTTCTTGCGATCATTTTCCGGTAATCGTCATTTTCTCCAGATATATAATAAGGAAGACCGCAGGCACCGTAAGATAAAAATTTGCCTTTTTCATAGACGGTAATTTCAGCATATTCATCCATTCTCCTTAATTTCGATGCGGCAGACATACTTGCAGCCACCCCGCCAATGACCAGCAGTTTCATCGGAATCTCTCCTCACGTTTCAATAAGGTATTCAAGATAGGTTTCGTTAAAAGTTTAAAATTATACAACATTGCTATACCCTTATAGCTATCCCATTATGGCTATTTTAAAACGTTTTTCAGGACTTCTTCCGTTACCTTTCGCACAATGCTTTCGATCATTTCTTCCGGCAGGCCGGGGGCTGTCCGGATTTTCTTCTCACTGCCTGGAACCGGTATTCCACCTGTTTTAATGCCCATATTCTCTCGGATTGAGATCAGCTCTGCAATTTGTTCTGTGCTTAGTTCGTTTGACTTTTGCATGATGTGTTCGGAATACAGCAGCATGAGTGCATAGTGTTCCAGTGATTCCATACGAAAATAGGCCTCTGTGATGTCCCTGCCCCAGGTTAGGGCTCCATGGTTAGCAAGAAGAACGGCATTGTAACCCCTGCAGTAAGGGGCAATTGAATCAGGCACTTCCTGTGTGCCCGGAGTGGCATACGGGGCAACCGGCACTTTGCCCAGCAGGACTATCGCTTCCGGTGATACAGGTTTTTCCAGGCTGATTCCGGCTATGGCAAACGAAGTGGCGACAGGCGGATGGGCATGGACAACTGCCTTTGCTTCAGGGTTTTCCTGATACACTCTGAGGTGCATTTTTACTTCGGATGATGGCTTCAGATTGCCTTCAAGCACATTTCCAGAAAGATCCACTTTGACCATCATTTCAGGGGTCATAAGCCCTTTGCTTACACTAGTTGGTGTTGTCCAGAGTTCATAGTCCCCCACCTTAATGGAGATATTTCCGTCGTTTGCTGCAACGAAGTTCTTATTGTACACTCTTCTGCCGATTTCGCAGATCAGTTCCTTTGCTTCCCAATCGCTTACATATGTATTTTGAACAGCCATGGCTGTCAGCTCCCTTCCTAAACACATTCACTCCTTATTGTATATTCAAAAACAATTTGCATCAGCAATTTTTATAAGTTTTCTTCTTTCGCTAAAATATGATCATTTCCGCGGAAATATTATGTAATTCGAGTCATTCATTCTTTTTAAAAAAACCGCCGATCAGAGGATCGGACGGTTCTTCGGGGGTATGATGATGCTTGCTTATTTCACACGAGGATATCCAAAGCCTGATGCATAATCGTCACCAGCTGCTGCTCCGTATCCGCCTTTAATGTCATATTGCTTGGCACGGTTTTGAAGCTCTGCGCGAAGCTGAGTATGACTCATGGATGGGCTGGATGACCAAATTTTTGCTGCAAGGCCGGCTACATGAGGTGTAGCCATGGATGTTCCGCTAATCGTGTTATAGCCTCCGTTATACCAAGTAGACTCGATGCTTGCTCCCGGTGCAGACACTTCCACGTCTTTTTCCTGAATGACATAGTCACCGTCAGTGCTAGGGTTTCCGCGGGACGAGAAGTTGGCTACACGGTATGTACCGTTTTGCTGAACGTTTTCAAGGGCTGCAACCGCAATCGCATTCTTTAATGCTCCAGGATAGCCGATTGTATTAGCGCTGTAGCCGGAATTTCCTGCTGCGGCAACAACAAGGACACCTTTGCTGTAGGCATAATCAACCGCACTGCTGATTAGAGAATCTTTACCGCTTGAACCAAGTGACATATTGATGACCACTTTTGATCCTGTACGGGATGCTTCGTCTGCAACATGGCGGATTGCTGCTGCAATATCATCTGAGTAGCCTGAGCCATTATCGCCAAGCACCTTGTATGCCCATAATTTCGCCTGTGGAGCTACTCCATAAATTCCCTGTCCATCATATCCCCCATGTGCCAAAACGGTCCCGGCTACATGTGTGCCATGTCCCTGACGATCAGTGCATGAGCCATTTACAATCGGGCTGGATTGAGTGAAATCCTTACATTGCTCTGCTGAGCCTTCCAGGTCGATATGACTTGTATAAACACCTGTATCAAGAACAGCAACCTTAATTCCGCTTCCGCCTGACGTACTCGTAATGCTGCTGTTATTATAGATGGAAGCAATTCCCCATGGTGTCTGATCACTAGGATATCCTGCTGCCTGAATAGAAACAGAATCTTTCTTGGACGCTTCCGTTCTGGCAGTATCAAGAGTAACTTCGTTTACCTTTTCAATCTTTAAGTTCTTATTTTTCAGCAGTGCCTGGTTTTTCTTTGCTTTGACTTCCTCTGTCATGTCAGCGCTGGCAAATTTCCAGCGTTTGTCCACCTGTGAATTCAGAGATGCTTTGGCGTTTGACGGCCCCTGGATTAATACCCGATAGGTTTCGTTTTGAGACTCTGGCTCTTTTGCAAATGCCCCCGCTGTGAAAACTGATAAACCCATAGTCATACTTAGAAGTGCTGCTCCTAATGCCCTTTTTTTCTTCATCCTTTTTCTCCTCTCGAATCTATATTTTTTCCTGTCGTTTCTTGTTGTAATTAAAGTATATTTAAAATATTCAGACTCTAACAATATGCTAAATTATTTAATTATCAGACTTTGGAATCAGGCCCAGAAACATAGCTTCAAAAAAAGTAACAGGGATTTAGACGGGTTTACAATTGGTTTTTACTCTCTGCGCATCGGTTACTTCATAAATTTTCCATAATTAAAAGTATTACCCCAAATTAAATAGTACATTTGATTGATGAAAAGAGTTAAATTACACTCTTTCTTTATCGGAATCAGGGATATTTTCCTAGTTGAACGCTTTAAAGATATGAAGAATAGAAGCAAAAGCATGAAAATGCCTCCTGACCACTGGGCCAGGAGGCTATATTATTTCTATTTAAACATTTTAGACAGACTTTCAGTGAACGGCGCATAAGCTATGCCATTCTCCGTGATAATGCCTGTGATCAGTTCATGATCTGTTACATCGAATGCTGGATTATAGGTTTGCACACCCTCTGGCGCCATCCGCTTTTCGTACCATTTAGACGTAATCTCTTCTGAATCTCTTAATTCAATATGAATATCGTCCCCTGTCTGGCATGCGAGATCGACTGTTGACAGCGGGGCACAAACATAGAATGGTATTTTATAATGTTTTGCAAGAATCGCAACGCCTGATGTTCCAATCTTATTGGCTGCATCCCCATTGGCTGCAACACGGTCACAGCCGACAAGTACCGCTTGAACCTTGCCTTCTTTCATGACGATACTGGCCATATTATCGCAGATCAGCGTAACATCGACCCCTGCTTCTTCGAGCTCCCATGCAGTCAGGCGGGCCCCCTGCAGAAGCGGACGGGTTTCATCGGCATATACTTTAAAATCATAGCCCTTTTCCTGCCCTAAATAAATCGGAGCAAGAGCTGTCCCATATTTAGCGGTCGCAATCGTACCGGCATTGCAGTGTGTCAGAATGCCCCATCCAGGCTCAAGAACGGAAAGCGCGTGCTGTCCGATCGACTCGCACACTTTTTCATCCTCAGCGCGGATTTTTTCTGCTTCCACTTTCAGGGCTTGCTTTATATCAGCTGCTGCTTTGCCTTCTTCCTTCTGAAAACAGGCTTCCATACGGTCGAGCGCCCAAAACAGATTAACCGCAGTTGGCCGCGATGACGCCAGGAATTCCTTCGCCTTTTTAAAATCCTGATAAAGTTCTTCATAGCTCACTGCCGCTGATTGCTTTGTGCCCAAATAGACACCGTAAGCCGCGGCTATTCCAATGGCAGGTGCACCTCGGACCTTTAAATGATAGATTGCATCCCAAATATCCTTTAACTCTTTCAAATGCAAAAAGTTCTTTTCATTCGGCAGAACTGTTTGATCTAATAGAATAAGCGTGTCGGTTTCATCATCCAATCTGACAGACTGGATGACATCCACTGGTTTCCCCATCATGCTGCCTCCTTTAGAATCTTTTTTCACAGTCTTTTAGCACACTCACAAAATCCGCTCCTGTTTTAAAAGATACCCTATCCATAATAAACATTTTACCGGCTGCCAGACAAATTTTTTCCGCTGCAGCTCTGCTGCTGTAATCTTCAATGGAGGTGACATCCTTTACAGATGCCAGCCCGATAATTCTCCTGCACAGTTCAAGTCCGGCTGCAGCTGCTGTGTCACGCAGAACTGTATCCAGATAATATTCTTTAAATCCCTCATAGCGCGCTGTTTGCTCAGTTGCTTTCGCATCCCATGCCTGTAAAAATTTCGTTTTGAACAAGTCGATAATATCTTCCATTGTATTTTCGAGATATTCCAGCTGAACCTGTCTTTCTTCACCATCAGCCATTGTATATTTCGCGTTCACATAGGCGAAAATCAAGTTGGCGATCACATTGCCTACATCGTAGCCGGCTGGGCCGGAGAAGGCGAATTCGGGATCAATGATTTTAGTAGAATCTTCTTTGACAAAAATCGAGCCTGTGTGCAGATCGCCATGCAGCAGGGACTGGGCATGGGTCATAAACTCGAATTTAAGCTTTGCAGTTTCAAGCTGAAGCTTTGAATCTTCCCAAATTTCCCTTCTGGCAAATTCCCTGATACCTTCAAACACTTCATTTCTAGGACAGTCGTAAAACGGTTCTGTGAAGACGAGATCCTCTGAAATTTCGCACAATTCCGGGTTGATGAATTTTTGGACCAGCTCTTTCTTTTCCTTGTGCCCCATTACGACATCGGAAGTAAGCAATAGGGTATTTACCAGGAATGTCGAGATATGGTCAGCAAACAGCGGAAACTTTTTATGCTGCATTAAGGCTGTTCTCATAATGGTGTAATCAGACAGATCCTCCATCGCGGTACAGTTCATTATAGGATCGTAGCTAAACACTCTAGGCACGAAACCTGAAGCTAATTTGTTCTGCAGATCCAGAATTTCGTATTCAATGCGGTTACGGTCAGGAGAAAGCTTAAATTCATCTGAGATTCTGGCAACCGGTCCAGCCTGCTTGATGATCAGTGACTTATTGTGTTTATGGTCAGTCAGCTTGAATACATAGTTTAAATTGCCATCGCCAATTTCCCTGCAATCCAAATCAGCATCTGGAGCAAAATAATTCAGTCTGGTTTTGGCATATTCAATGGCTTCCTGTTCAGTCATTGTAAAATAAGCGGATGTGAAAACAGTCATGCAAAAAGCCTCCAATTTGAAAATATCTAAATACTATCATGTGATTGGGGGTTCGACAATATTTTTTTATATAAAAAGAAGCCGCTTTATGAGCAGCTTCAATCATTTCATTTATTTAATGCTTCTAATCGCCTGGAGGACGTTCGAATAGACTTCAAGGGATGATAAATCAATGCCAAGTGTAACGGCTTTCTTTGCCAAATCGGGTCTGACACCTGTGGCAATTGTGTTGACACCGATCAGAAGGAGGATATTCCGGATATCAAAAATATGCTTGGCGATTTCAATATCTATATTCACCGTGCCGGAAAAATCGATAATTAAGGTTTCGATTCCCAGCTGGCTTACCCGCGGAACTGTTTTCTCAATGATGATCTGTGCTCTGTCATAGTCAATATTCCCGATCAATGGAAGGATTGCAATACTGTCCTGAATCGGTACGATGGTTGCCGAAAGCTCATTTACCTGGGATTGAGTCTCCTTTAATTGTTCCTCGGAGTGGCGCTCAAAAGCGAATACGGTTTCATTAATGCTGATGTCGAGTATGTAGTTTACTTTTTTCACAATAGAAATAACTTCATCCGCTGTTAGCTCAAACTCTTTCCCTATATTGCGCAATCTATCGGTAAAAACGAGGCGAGTGTCCGGATATCTGGTGACTATATCGGAAATTTTTCCTCCCATGGAGGCAGCCCGTTCGCCGTTTCCTTTGCTCCATTCGACCAATCCTTCAGGAACCCGGTCTTCAATGTTCGCAATCATGGTTCCCAGATATTTTATAAACTCAACATACATCGAAACGGCCGCATCAAATTCCTGTCTGGGAATTTCGAAACCAAACCGGTTTACAATTTCTGCAACAATCTCTTCGGATAAAACCTCCGCATTTTGAGTAAGATACGCTGAAACATTTTGAATTGGCTCCATATGTGTGTATATCCCCTCTCTTATATGTTGCTTCGATTATATCCTACTATATCTTCAAAATGACAGAATGGGAAATAAATAGGAGGAAATCCTTAAGAGGAAAAGTCATTACGTATGATTTTAAAGGCATCCTCATACTCTTCTTCCCTTATATCGCTGATAAGCAGGGATTCAAACTTTTTGTAAAGCTCCCGGATATTGGGATCGCTGTTGATCAGAGGCAGTTTGTTTTGATAGTCTTCTTCCGACTCAAAAAAACTGATTTCTGTCCACTTTGTCTCATCTTTTATGTTTTTTAACATTTTGGTCTGAACATCGATGTAATTCCGGTAGATTTGACCAGCTTTCCGCTGGATCACCATCAGTTCCTGTTCGTTTTCCGGGCGGATATGATATTGATAGAGTTTTATGTACATGGCAGCTCCTTTG
>ERZ1023203.177-NODE-177-length-10779-cov-3.387728_pt1 | contig 10779 bp, 11 predicted proteins | sample MGYA00380444_ERZ1023203 | MGnify/ENA primary metagenome ERZ1023203 (study PRJEB33173, sample SAMEA4830386) | metagenome | study: EMG produced TPA metagenomics assembly of the PRJEB25223 data set... | reverse complement strand
TCTTGCCATCCTTTATCTTGGCGTGAAAGCTTTGTTAGGGAAATAGTTTACACCTAGGAAATACCAGCCCTGAGCGGCTGGTGTTTTCGTTTTGCCTCCTTTTAACTGAACCCGTCATTCACCAGACAGCAGCTGTGCTGAGGCAAGTTCGATCCCATTTTTAAAAAAATGCTCTGCAATTACATGCCTTAGCCGGCTTTCAAATTTCTGTTTGGCATCAAAGTTTGCAACAGGCACTTCAATTAAAAAGTCCATGGCCTTATTGCGGAAATCCACAAAACGGATATCTGGTGCAGGTGCATTTAAAACCCCTTCTGTTTTAGGCATTTCCACGTTTACTGCTTCTCTAAGAAGCTTTTCAACTTTATCTGTATCAGTGCCATACGCAACGCTGATTAGAACCTGTGCAAGCATTTCAGAGCCTGTCCGGTTCTTAATGATCTGTTCGATGAAGTATTGGTTCGGGACGATGAGGGTTCCCTCTTTAGCTGTGCGGACGATAGTGGATCTGAGACGAATGCTTTCTATTTTACCAATCTTATTATTGATCTCGATCACTTCACCAATTTCAATCGGCCGTTCGAAAAGGATGATGATGCCTGAAATAAAGTTACCGGCAATATTGCGCATGCCAAACCCTATACCAATGCCGAGAACACCCAGTATGGCAGCAGCTGCAGTCAAATCAAGCCCAACCGTTGTCAGGCTGAAGGCGAGCGCTGCAATCATGACGGTATAATAGATCATTCTGTTGAATGAATAGCCGAGCCCCCTGTCAACACCATAGAATTCATAAACAGATGTTAATACATATTTGGTGAATACTTTTACGATCCGATTTGCAAGAGAGACTGTCAAAAACGCTACAATTATTAAATATAGTGTCACATCTACCTCCCCTGCTGTGAATAAGGTATAAAAAAGCCATTTCTCCCTTGAAAAATAAAACAAAAATAGAATGATAATTCCATAAAAAGCTGCCCAGTTCACGAGTGAAGAAATTCCCTGCATGATCCGGTCGTTCTGTACTGACTTGCCCTTTCTCTTATTCACGAGTAAGTTAAGTGCCCATTTGGCAGCCAATATCACTCCTGCAAACAATAAAAACAGCATTGCTTCCTTAATGGTTACATTTTTTATAAACAGCATATTTATACTCCTTCACCATTGTGTTTTTAATGTTTTACCTATTCCTCTTACATCGATTCTTAAACGGCTGTGTTTAATACTGTTTGAAAAAAGGAAAGGTGATTACTAAATACATATAATAAGGTTGGGGTATATGAATGTGGATCAATAAACCATTTTTTAAATATGCAGCAGGCACTATTACCGTATTAATCATCATTTTTCTGCTTGGTAAGATTGATTACTTCCTATGGCCAATTAAAGCTTTGGTTGCCACCATTTTCTTTCCGGTATTGATCGCCGGTATTCTTTACTACATATTGAGGCCCCTGGTTAGACTGGTTTCCAGGTCTTTACCCAAAACAGCCAGTATAATCGTCATTTTTGCTTTGGTGCTGAGTGCAGGGTATTTAGGATTTAACGCAATCGGCAATTTGATTGGCAGCCAGGTTACTGAACTAAGCGAAAACCTGCCGGCAAAGATGGAAGATTTATCGGATGAAACGGAGAAAGTGGTTGAAAATAACAATATGGGCATGTTTTCTTATGACCAAGTCAAAAACAAAGCCTTGAACTTTTTAGAGACTATTTTATCAGGCGCTGGCGAGAACGTGATGAAGGTCTTCTCTACCATTACAAGCATTGTCACTGTCTTGGTTGTGGTGCCCTTTATTCTTTTCTACTTCCTTAAGGATGACCACAAGCTACGGCCTTTTCTGTTAAAATACCTGCCTGATAAACACGAGGAAGAAGGCAATAAAATTCTCGGAGATATTGATAAGACCTTGTTTTCCTATGTTAGCGGCCAGTTTATAGTGGCAGTCGTAGATGGTGTGTTAATGTATTTGGGTTATAAGATAATAGGTTTGGAATATGCATTAATATTAGCATTTTTTGCGTTGTTCCTTACTGTCGTGCCATTTCTTGGCCCGGTACTTGGAATTATACCCGCAATCTTCATCGGTTTACTGCAAGGTCCCGGAATGGTATTAAAAATAGTATTAGTGCTTATCGCTGTTCAGCTGCTTGAAAGCAATCTCGTTTCCCCTCATGTGATGGGCAAAAGGCTTAACCTCCATCCGCTTACAGTCATCATTATCTTAATGGCTGCAGGATCAATTTATGGTTTTATCGGAATCCTCATTGCCATACCGTTCTATTCCGTCGTTAAGGTACTTGTAAAAGACTTTAGAAGATTTTACCGTTTAAGAACAAGGAAAAGCTTGCTCTCAGAAGAAATATAAAGTGACCGACTGCCGTTCTGGCAGTTTTTTATTTATAAGGAATGCTTATCCCAAGAAATAACAGTATAATAAGAATTGCGCGTGAATAATTCGAGAGGAGATTTTTATATGGCATACCCAAATACAAAAGAAACCATAAACTTACTAAAAGAAATCGTTTCTATTCCAAGCCCATCCGGTAATACAAATGAAGTGATTACATATGTGGAAAAGTTTTTGAATGAGCTTAATGTTGAAACAAATCGCAACCGCAAAGGAGGGCTAATTGCTTCCCTTCCCGGTAAAGACCAAACTCGTCACCGGATGCTGACTGCCCATGTTGATACCCTTGGAGCGATTGTGAAAGAAATTAAGCCTAGCGGCCGCCTGAAGATTGACCTGATTGGGGGATTCAAATATAACTCCATTGAAGGCGAATATTGCGAAATCGAAACATCTTCAGGCAATAAGTTTACCGGCACCATCCTGATGCATCAAACTTCTGTTCATGTATATAAAGATGCCGGGAAAGCTGAAAGAAACCAGGACAACATGGAAGTCCGCATTGATGAAAAAGTTCATAATGCAGAGAATGTCCGTGCACTGGGCATTGAAGTTGGGGACTTTGTTTCCTTTGATCCACGGGTGCAGACGACACCGGCAGGATTCATTAAATCACGCCATCTGGACGATAAGGCAAGTGTCGCAATCCTTCTTCAGCTGATTAAACATCTGAAGTCTGAGAACATTGAACTGCCGTACACGACCCATTTCCTTATCTCAAATAATGAAGAAATCGGCTATGGCGGCAATTCCAATATCACACCGGAGACTGTGGAATACCTGGCTGTTGATATGGGTGCTATGGGTGATGGCCAATCGACTGATGAGTATACCGTTTCCATCTGTGTTAAGGATGCAAGCGGTCCTTATCACTATGAACTAAGAAAGAGTCTGGTTCAGCTTGCCAAGGATAACGGAATTTGGTATAAGCTTGATATCTATCCTTTTTATGGATCTGATGCATCGGCAGCCATCCGTGCCGGACATGATATCGTTCATGGCTTAATCGGACCGGGGATTGATTCCTCCCATGCATTCGAGCGTACACATGAGGATTCAATTGAAAATACAGCTAAGCTGCTTTATCACTATGTACAGTCAGAAATGGTACTTTAAGAAAGAAAGAAGAACCTGCACCCATGAGTGCAGGTTCTTTGTATTATCATTCAGTTCCAGGCGGCCTCTTGCCTCTTTGCAGTTCCCAGATGGAGAGCCCAAAGTCCATTTGAAGATGAGGATAGTCCTTGAATTGTGTCCAATCCCCGCCCCATTCAAAACCAAGATCCTTTGCCATATCAACGACCTCCATCCAATCCGACTTACTGTTGCCGTTGCCGTCATACTGCATATCCCAGATAACGTGGCCATCTACCGACATCAGGGCGAAATCAATCGCCAGACCGAAATTATGGTAAGACTCTCCCCCTTTAGCATGCGTAACAATATTCCCCTCCACTGAGCGCCCTTTTTCGTATAGGGCATCCTGTTCTTCTATACTTCTGAAATCCTGGGTGATGACTACGTTAATGCCTTTGTCAGCAGCCTGAGCAATAAGTTCCTCTTTCTTTTCTGCAACGGCAGGGTGCAGAGCAGCTGGCGGTGGAACTTCTGTTAAGTCAGGTTCTTCTATAAAATGAATATATTGATAGAACAAAAGTCCGATAGTTGATATGAATAATAATAAAACAAAAAGTCTTCTTAATTGTCTTAAAAGCAAGGTTTATTTTCCTTTCTTTGAGGGTTCCGCAGATAGATCCTTCTTATTTTAACAAGACTTTATCGAAACTTCACCTTTTAAGAGATTGAATTCCATCATTTACAATAGGAAGTCAATCCTTACAGCTGGATAAGCGAAATAAATCCCTTTGCCAGAAAGAAAAAATTTATTTATTTGTTTTGGAATATAGGTTTTGGGTATACAAAATAGAAAGTCAACAGAGGAGGAAATACTTATGAACAAAGATCAAACAAACGGCAATGCTGATCAATTAAAAGGTGAATTTAAAAAGCAATACGGGAAGCTGACCAATAATGAATCCAAAGAAGCTGAAGGCAATATGGATAAATTAAAAGGACAGGCACAGGAAAAATGGGGAGATGCAAAAGAAGCACTGTCGAAGACTTTCAATGATCGCAGAGATTAATAAAAGTACTCAACGCAGCTTTATTGCGTTGAGTACTTTTCCATAAGCAGATTAATTAATTAAAAAGTCGTTTTCGCCCCTAAATAACGAGGCTTCCAATATGAATTATTCATATCGCTGATTTCTACACCGCGTGATGAACCGGCATGAATGAATTTGTAATTGCCAAGATAAATTCCCGCATGTGATGGGCCGGACTTGTATGTTTCAAAGAAAACCAAATCGCCCACTTTTGGTGCTGATACATGTTTTGTCGCGCTCCAAATGGATGCTACAGTACGTGGAATAGAGATTCCTGCTTTACCGTATACGTAATTCAGGTAGCCGCTGCAGTCGAATCCGGCAGGTGAGCTTCCTGCCCATTCATAAGGTGAACCAATGTATTTCTTTGCTTCATCGATTAGTTCATTCACCTTTGAAGTCGTTTGCCCTGCTACCTGTGATTCTGCCGGCTTGCTTGATGCCGAACCAGTTACTTTTAGAGTCTGGCCGGCATAAATCAAGTCAGAAGAAAGGCTGTTCATTGCCTTTAGTTGTGAAACCGATAAGTTATGGCGAGATGCAATACCTGAAAGAGTGTCGCCTCTTTTGATGGTATAAGATCCAGTGCTTGCAGGAGCAGAAGGTGCAGCAGTGTTAACCGAACCTTTTACTTTTAGCTTTTGACCTGGATATATCGTGTCACTGCTGATTCCGTTTAAACTTTTTAGTGTACTGACGGAAAGGCCATGTGTTCTTGCAATTCCCCATAAAGTATCGCCTGATTTCACTGTGTAGCTGACAGTACTGCTAGAAGACCCGCCTGTTGAGGCGTCATGGCTGTGCGGTGCGAGCAGAGTCAGGGCTTGTCCTTTGTAAATTATCGATCCTGATATATGATTCCATGTCTTTAACTCTTCAATTGAAAGATTGTTAGAGCGGGAGATTCCCCATAAGGTGTCGCCAGACTGAACTATATATTTATTTTCATGAGCACTTGCTTCTCCATTGAACGGTGTAATCAAAAAACCAGCTGTCGCAGCCATTGTAAGTAGTTGTTTCTTCAAGTTGTACACTCCTTAAATTTCTTTGACAACCTAATATTAGTAATAATTCTAGTAAAATCCTATCTGAAAATAATGGGCTAATAGGCATAATCAACCATATTTTCATAGTTTTGCCTCGAATGGTTAAATTGTAGTAAATTTATCCTGCATTTATTGGTGGTAATTTCCAAACTATCAGAAGAAACCGGGTCGTTTTTCATCATATTTCAGATTATTCTAATTAAACTTTTTTCTTTCTAAACAAAAATAGATCAGCATTCTTAAGCTGATCTATTTAAAGAAAACTCTTTAAATCCATATTCTCTTATTTTCTGCTCTGCGTGTAATACCCAAAGAATCAAGCTTTTCAAGAAATGGAATCATATACTTTCTGGAAAGGCCCAATTCTTCCTTTTCGTGGCCCTCTTCAGATTCAGCATCTGTGCTCTTTTTCAGTTCTTCTACCGCTGCTCTAAAATGATCACCATGCCAATAGTTTTGTGCATCCAACGGTACGACGATTTCCTGGTCTTCTAAATATCGTTTTAAATCGCCTTTGAGATTCTCAGGAATCCCGGCGGAAGCATAATACTCGTCAAAAGGCTTTACTTTATAGCCATCTTTTTTTAATTCAGCAAGAAGATTGTCAGTTCGTTTTTGCCAGCTTTTCGGTACATGAGGATAAAAACCATTATTCTGTAAAAACTGTCCTTTTCTTTGAAATGCACTTTTTTCAATCCCTGAATTTAAGACAAATTCAACCAGCATTTTAGGATATTTATTCTGCATTGCCTGCAGCAATTCTGCTTTATTGGCCCCTTGCTTCATTGGATTTTCCAGGTGGAACTCATTCAGGCGGTCAGCTATTTCTTCTTCTATTGCCTCTTTGATGGCTAATAAAGTGAATTCCTTACTGTTAATTCTCAGGAAATCTTCTTCTTGAAGTATTTCCTTAACCGTCAATTCATCCAGCGAGGTTTTTGCTGTAACCTCCGAAAGCGAAAGCACCTTATTTTCTGACAACGCAGCTTTTATGCGATCGTTCGGTGTCCCTTCTTTTTTCCTGCTTAATTCCTCAATGGTTTTTTGGCCGAACCGGTATTTTTCACCGTTCGGATCAATCACCCAGCCCCCGCCAATGGTCTCCTGGGGACTCGGTCGTCTTAAAATGAACCTGTCTCCCCTTTTGGCGACGACTTCCTCTTCTAAACGCAGCTGGCAGAGAATTTCTCCTTCTGAATTGGATAATTCATTACGGTCAAAAAAGACGATTTTACCCATGACCTCAGCTGTACCAATATGGCATTTGATCGGCATTCTCTGTTTGACGATATGCTCTAAATCTACCACCATCCTTACAGCTACATCAATGGTTTTCGTGACGCTGAAATGCTCAGACGATACAAGGACCTCGCCCCGCTCAATATCCTCCTTCGAAACACCCGAAAGGTTAATGGCTGCCCTTTGCCCTGCAAATGCCGATTTTGCAGGCTGATGATGTACCTGCAGCTGGCGTGCCCTGGTCTCGATACCAGTTGGCATGATTTTCAGAAGCTGTCCTTCTTCGACTTTTCCTTCATAAACAGTGCCTCTGATTACAGTTCCCTGGCCTTTCACCGTAAAGACCTGATCGATTGGAAGGCGGAATGCACCTTTTGCATCCCGTGTGTCCTGTTCTTTCAGCGTATGAATAATCAAACCCTTTAACTCTTCAATCCCTTTGCCTGACAGGCTATCTGTTAAAATAAATGGAACACCTTCAAAAACAGTGCCTTTCAGTTCCTCAAGAATTTCCTCTTTAACAAGGCTGGCGAACTCTTCGTCCACACGGTCAATTTTTGTTATGGCGACAATGCCATTTCGGATCCCCAGAAAATCGAGAATTTCCAAATGTTCTCTTGTTTGCGGCATAACACCCTCATCTGCTGCGACAGCCAGAATGACTAAGTCTATTCCTGCAACACCTGCAATCATTTGCCTGATAAAACGCTCATGACCCGGTACATCCACTACTGAAATTTGAATTTCCTCATCTTCATGTAAAGGGGCAAATCCCAGTTCTATGGATATTTGCCTTTCTTTTTCTTCTTTAAGCCTATCTGTATCCACATTTGTTAATGCTTTTGTCAATGTAGTTTTTCCATGATCGATATGGCCGGCCATACCGATTGTAAAGTATCTTTTCATCAAATCTGCCACCTGCTTCTTTTTGCATTCTTTTTCCACTGTATCCTGAAAAAAAGAATCTTTCAATCATCTGGTTTTATAAAGACAGCATCGCACCTATAGCTCCACAATACGCCCCATTTTGAATAAAGACAGGATTCTTGCCAAGCATGGCGGTATACTTCTTTAAAAGGTGCTTTAACGGTTCATTATGCTGAACCGTGCTTCCTATATAAATAATATCGCCAATCCGGTGCTGAACTGCTGCCTGAGTGCATAGGAGCACAATTGTTTCTGCAATCATGTTTGTTAAACTGGCAGCTTTGTCTTCCTTGCTTACATGATCATCTTTAAATTTCCCAAAATTGCTGGCAGTCAGGCTGCCATCTATCGGTGAATTGAATGGTGCGTATATATCTTTAACCATTAAATCTGCATTCTCTGCTTTCCCGCTGCCTGCCAGCGAAACAAACGCGGAAAAATCTTTTTCACCTGTCAGCAATCTCCCCAGGCCCATCAATGTGCCACCGCCGATTCCGCTCCCGGACACCCTTGAGATTCTCCCGCCGCTGTTCAGGCAAATCGAAGTTCCTGTGCCTATACTTATTAAGAGAAATTTTTCATAAGATAAACCATCTTGCTTCATCAAATAGGATGCACCTATACCGCTAGACTCAAATTCAGGAACAATCCGGGCATTTTGAAAAAACTCATTTTTAAGGTATTCAGCCTTCCCGCCTGTCAGGGCAATTGGCGCATCACCAGCAATCATCCTCAGCCATTTCAGAGAACTATCCAGTTCATCAATTGAATATCTTTTGTAATGAATTTGACCATGTTCATCAAAAGCCATTTTCAGCAGAGAACCTCCAGCATCAATTCCTATTTTAGCAGGTTTCAAGCAGATTCCGCCTTTCCAGCTTTATCTTTTCCAATCATTTTGAATGGCAGCAGCAATAATGAAAACAGGAATATTGCCGCAATTTCCAGTGTTATTATGTAATAAGGGTAAGGTCCAAAGTAATCTATTAATGATGGATTTTCCGGCTTACGGGAAAGGAACATATAATTTCCTCCTGTTAGCTTGTTTGCGAAAAATGCCGCCGCTGCACAGAAATTCAGGAAGGTAAATGATTGGAACAAACCCTTTCCTGTTGGCCTGAATTGATGAACAAACACGAAATAAAGGCAGGTACAAACGATTAGATTATGAGTAATAAAAAATTGAAAATAGCGAAAATGAGGAAAGCCTAGAAACAGCTCAGGAGTCAGAATGGCCATTAATGCCCCTGTGACGCCAATGTAATAGACAATCTGGAAGACAGTCTTAGATTTCGATGCTAATAATAACAAGCAAAGAACTAAGCTTATGGAGCAAAGCTGAAGCGGCAGAGTGAAGGAAATATCCCATCACCCGCCATGATAAAGCCAGAAATGGTAAAGGAGTTCCAAAGTAAAAAGCAATAGAAACATATACAGCCTGAATTCTTGATCAAGCCGGTATAAAACTTTTCTGAATATGAATAAAAGTACGGCTGCTGCGGCAAATAAGACAATCATGGCAATATGAGGTGCGGAAAAAACCATAAAAGGGAAGGCTTTATAATCATGAGAAAATACTCTGGACAAACTATTCTCTCCCTTCTGGGCTGGAGACTGCTCTCCGGGCCAGGGAAAGAATCAGTCTCCAATTAAATTATTTATTAAACCAAAGGGGATCATCATTATCTGCTTCCCCATTATAATTAATCAGAACCTCTTCACCTGCTTTAATATCTCTATAGGCGAAAAAGTCAAAGGTATGGTTGTCAAAATTGATATCATATACTGCATTTGGCTTGTAGGAATGGTTAAAAAGCATCCCATAGCCTAATAAGATAGCACTGTGATTTTTCCCGTATTCAAACGCATAATCAGCTAGAGCCGTTTTTTCAATATGCTGATGCTCTTTGTTTGGATAAGGAAGGACCGGGGCCTCATGAATCAGTTCACCCTTTTTAATATCGCGAGTAGCAAAGACTCCTCTATTATGTTCGCCATCGCTTACTGCTGATGTCTTAATTTCAATCATTTCGTTACCTGCACATTCTCGTCAATGACGTTTTATTTTTCAGCGAGCCTAAACTCGACAAATTCCAATTTATTTGTGGTTTCAAGCTGAATCACTTCAGGAGAGTCCAGCTGAATGCTATTAGAAAATAGCGGACCGTCATAAACAAACGTATGATACTCACCTGATTCACCCATTGGACATACAGGTTTTGCTTCAATTTTGCTTACAAAGTCCTGATTAAGTTCCTTGCCCAGCCAGGAGCTGTCCAATACATCTTCCCGGACACGTATGACTTTCGCTTTATAGCCTGATTCCACAAATGCCTTTAATGCCTTAAGACTATCTTTCTCCTCCATCCATAGAGGATATACTGCATCCAATCCTGCATCAGCTGCTGTTTTTTCTCCCCATTCGCGGTGTCCATCCAAGTAAAGATCCCCATATGCAATGCCTGTAACCCCATATGTGTTTTTTATTTTTCTTAAATCACTCACGAAACGTTCTGAGTAATCTTCAAAAGTACAATAAATAAACTCTGCAGGTATGGATAAGCTTTTTGCCTGAAGCTGAATTAATTCCTTTTTTTCACCATGCCCGAAGGTTCTGCCAATCTCCTGCGGAACCGTTGTAAGAAGGCATGCAACCTCAAACCCCTTTTTTATCAGCACATCCAGAGCCAGGCAGCTGTCTTTGCCTCCGCTCCAAGATAAAACGACTTTCTTCTTCAACAGTCATCACCAACTTTAATAGTATGGGAAAAAGGAAAGATGGTCTATCCTTTTTCCCCTTATTCCTAATTTAAAAATTGAAACTGTGTTCGGCTTCCTGTCTGGCTTGCAGTTACTTCCAGACGTGCATCAATTCTTTCCTTCAGCTCAGGAACATGAGAGATGATGCCTACAAGCCTTCCGCTGCTTTGGACTTCGATCAATGCTTCTATTGCCTGATCTAATGATTCGGGATCAAGTGTCCCAAAT
>ERZ1023203.175-NODE-175-length-10858-cov-4.696751_pt1 | contig 10858 bp, 10 predicted proteins | sample MGYA00380444_ERZ1023203 | MGnify/ENA primary metagenome ERZ1023203 (study PRJEB33173, sample SAMEA4830386) | metagenome | study: EMG produced TPA metagenomics assembly of the PRJEB25223 data set... | reverse complement strand
TCATCATAATGAAAATAGGACACAGATAAAAAAGGAACCAGCATTGCGTTATAGTTTTGCTGATTTTTTCTTTTTCTCATCATTTCTTGTATGGCGCTTTTTTCGTAATTTTTTATTTTCTTTGCTGTTTATTTCATGGCAGAAATAAGCGAGAGCACAGTAGCCATATATTGGCTATCACTCTTAAAATAAAGCTCTATTAGTTCATTTTCCGGCAAACACTTAAACTCTTCAATTATATTTGGAGGTACAGGGAATCTGTAAAATCCCTTATAAAGTTGGATATTTTCCTTTCTTATGAAAAAGAGCTCACCATACGCCCAATCAAAAGATCCGCTCAAATCAGGTTCAGGGGACTTCTTTAAATTTGGACTATGATGAAGAGTGCTTCCTAAATATTCTTTTGAAAAATTATACTTCAGGCCTCAAAAACTCAAATTTCATCCTACGTGCCAACACGTATGCTTCTCTGCCTACTTTAGTTGGCAGAGTAGCCATTAATAATCCTTGAACCACAAGTCTCCCCTGTTCATCCGGGGTTATATGGTGAATTCCTTCATCACCTGAAAGAGGTGCCGTTATTTTAGAGAAATTAGGGTTTAAAACGCGGTCCAATCCTCTATTGGACGAAATTGGATCGCACCTTCAAGGGTGTCGGACTCTCTGATTGTCAATGTAAAAGTTGTTCCTGGCGTATATGGATTTGTGAAGAAGGCAGGTCAAAAGATACTTAAGAGAAGGGACTAAGGGAAGTTAAATAAGTCCTGCCTTTTCTATCTTTCATACAGGCCAGAAAACTGACTAAAACTATTGGTTCCCCATCGAATATTGAAATGATTTTGATTCTATATCGTATAGTTTTTTAAAAATTAAAGGCTGTCCATAAAAGACCGTAACTTAACGATCTTCTGGGACAGCCTCCATCACTTTCGCTATCTTCTTTCCTGATTTGGAACAAAGACGGCAGGTGAAGCACTTATTGCAATGAATCTCTTTTACGGAAGTTTCCTTGCTTTCTTCCGTTAATTTGAGTGGACAAGTGGCTGTCATTAAAAGAACACCCTTTTTATTGGAAGCAGGTTGAATTTTTTCAATTCATTTGATAAACAGGGAGAGAAAATGACTCTATCCTCCTCCCTGTTCTTTAAAAAAAGCGAGAATTCCGGTAAAAAGCTGGCTTTAGTTCACAGTCTGGCTTTCCTTTGTCTCTACTGCCTTTAGTTGGGTTTTCTCTTTCACATTTTTCGTTTCTTCATTCTCTTCAGCACCATTTACTAAGTCACGGGTCGCTTTCTTGAATTCCTTCAACGTATTGCCAAGAGCTCGTCCAATTTCCGGAAGCTTTGAAGGTCCAAATATAATTAATGCAATCACCAGGATTAAAATAAGCCCGGGTATCCCAATATTCTGCAGCATCCTGCACCTCCGTAATCTGGAACCTCCAGAGAATTCACATTAAAACTCATCTAAATATAGCAGTTATAAAATAGGCACTCCATGACGCTCTAATGCAGCTGCTTCCAGGATGCTCATTCCTTGCTCTTCGGCAAGTGATGCGACTTTGCCGGACACAATCGGGCCGAGGCCGGCAGGCGGAGCAGCATGTCCCATGGCTTTTTGGCGGACAGAGTTTCGCCTTGCAAATGGTCCCCAAATCGCAAATGTGATACCTGGGGTTTGAATATTTACAAAGAACGTATTTCCATCAGGGGAGAATGCCGGTCCGGCAAATTCAGAGCCATTCAATGTGTTCTCAGCAAAGGTATACACCTTTCCCTCAGGTGTCAGGCCAATGATTCTATCATTCCCGCCTCCATCTTCTGCAATCCAAAGGTCACCCCAGGGACTCATACAAATATTGTCTGGCATTTCCAATTCATTTTTATCAGTAGATTCATAAAAAAGTTCTAATGTATTTGTAGCAGGAAAGTAGCGGTAAACACGGCCAAGGCTGCCATCCCCGGCACTCGTATCATCAAACCAGAACACACCGGCAGAGAAGAACGCACCTTCTAAGCGGCTAAACTGAATACAGCCCTTGTCTTTGGCATCCTGCTGTGCGCGTTCAGGATTGATTTCCTTCCAAACGACGCCAAATTTTTGTCCTTTTTCAAACGAACCTGCTTTAGATGCCGGAAGTTCATCGATTGCCACTGCCTCCAATTTCCCTCCTTTTTGAAGAGAGCCGAGAGTCTGGGTGCGGTCATTTGGAGTAAACCTATATAGGAAGCTTGGGCTCGCATCTTCTGTCAGATACCATATCCCTGTCGCAGGATCGACTGCACAGGCTTCATGAGAGAAGTAACCCATATCACGGATTGGGGTTTTCGACAGTTCGTTTTCCGGATCAAGCGGATTGACTTCAAAAACAAAGCCATGTCCCAATTCCCTTGTCTCTTCACATGTTATCCCCGTCCCCCAGGTGGTGGAGCCCCCGGCCCAGTTGCGAATTGTACCAGAACTTGTCACATACTCCTGAATAACTTCTCGGTTCGAACCAACGACTAATGCGGTTGTACCTCCAGCAGCACCTTTGCTCCAAGGATTTTTTCCGTTTACAGGGTATTGAGAATTTGTGCTGTTTTCATGATTGCGTACAAGAATAGTAGTATTCTTCTCACCTCTATAAGCAGCCATTCCATCAAGCATTGCAGGCACGAGGTCACCGTTTGACATTTTATCGCCCGTTTTGGATATAATTTTGTAATGGAACCCTTTAGGAAGATCTAATATTCCATTTGGATCCTTTACTAATGGGCCATATCCGCCAAAACCACTAGTTGGATTGTTCCCTTGTGCTGCAGCCAATGTCTTTGTGATGCCGCCTAAAGAATAGACACCCGATGCTCCTAAAGCAACTGCTAACGTACCTGCTCCTCCAGCTTTTAAAAAATCCCGTCTGTTCATGCCGCTATTGCTCAATCTCATCCGCCTCCTGATAAATAATTTGATGACTTATGATTCTTTGCTTCCGTATCCACTATCATAAGTTATCAGACTATTCTTAAATGAATATTAAATATATGTAAGGCTTTAGTAAAAACGTTATTACAAATACCGATTAATTTCTCATTAATGAACTGGTTTTTCTTCTTGAAATAGGCGGTAAAAAGATTTACATTTTCATAGATTCAGGATCTAATTAAAAGGACTTATAAATAAAAACAACAGCAAAACTTTGACCTGCTTTTCGTCAGTACTTTATTCATATGGAATCTATCTGTCCTTTGGGGCTGAAATGATACGACTGAGAATTATTGGAGAACAACTTCAATACTATAAGCTAATTTTGTACGATCATTCGAAAAAAAAAGTGTCTTGAAAGCCAGCCTTTCAAGACACCTTACAATGATTAACTTATCATTCACACATCACATTGTGCTGATATCAATCACAAATCGATACTTCACATCTGATGCTAATACGCGCTCGTAAGCTTCATCTATTTGATCAGCTGTAATGACTTCAATCTTTGGAGCGATGTTATGTTTTGCACAGAAATCCAGCATTTCCTGAGTCTCACGGATGCCTCCAATCATAGAACCCGCAAAGGAACGGCGATGGCCGATGAGCGAGAACACATTGACTGACAATGGCTCTGCAGGAGCACCTACGTTAACCAATGTTCCATCAAGCGTTAGCAGCGAGAAGTAAGCATCTATGTCGATCTTTGCACTTACCGTGTTAATAATTAAGTCAAACGTTCTGGCAAGTTTTTTGAACGTTTCCTGGTCGTTTGTGGCAAAGTAATGATCTGCACCGAATTGCAGGCCGTCTTCTTTTTTATTCAATGTTTGCGAAAGGACGGTCACTTCTGCACCCATGGCATGTGCAATTTTAACAGCCATATGGCCAAGGCCGCCCATACCGACAACCGCTACTTTCCTGCCTGGCCCAGCTTCCCAATGATTTAGCGGCGAATAAGTGGTAATACCCGCACAAAGCAGCGGGGCTGCCGCGTCAAGCTCAATGCTGTCAGGAATTCTGAGTACAAATTCTTCCTGTACTACAATGTGCGTAGAATATCCGCCTTGAGTAGGCTCGCCGTATTTGTCCACACCAGCATAGGTTTGGATATTTCCTTTGAGGCAGTATTGTTCTTCTCCTTTACGGCAGTTTTCACACTCACCGCAGGAGTCAACCATACATCCGACTCCTACCCGGTCTCCTGCCTTGTACTTTGTAACCTCAGCTCCTACTTCCGCAACAATTCCTGCAATCTCATGCCCGGGTACAAGCGGATAGTTCACAGGCCCCCACTCCCCATGAGCAGTATGAATGTCAGAATGGCATATGCCAGCATATTTAATTTCAATCAGAACATCATGCAAATCCAGATCGCGCCTTTTGATTTCAGCCGCTCTAAACGGCTTGTCCGGACCATCAACAGCCCGCGCTTTAGCAGTTATCATGAATAAACCCTCCCGAGAATATTTTAAGAGAATGATAGTTTTAATAGAAATCAATTAAGTTCCCATCGTTTTTCTCTTTTCACCACCATGTTAAGGCTTATAGTTAACTCTAGGTCAAGTGATAAATTCTATTTTTTCAATCCCAGTAAAGTGACTTTGACATTAGTTAAATACCATGATATTCTCACGTCATACCTTATAGTTAACTCTAGGTCTAATCTATAAGAATAGGAGATAAATAATGAAGACATACACAATCAGCGAAGTGGCAAAAGAATTGAATCTGACAGTTTATACCCTACGCTACTACGATAAGGAAGGTCTGATGCCCTTTGTAGAACGGACCCCCAGCGGAAACCGTTTATTTAAAGAATCCGATCTTAGTGCTCTAAAAGTGATTGAATGCCTGAAAGCCACCGGAATGCCTATTAAAGAGATTAAAAATTTCATTGATTGGTGTTCTGAAGGGGATGCCACACTGCAGCAAAGATATGACATGTTTCTGGAGCGAAAAGCAAATGTAGAAGCACAAATGGAAGAACTAAGAAAAACAATGGAAGTCATCGAGCATAAATGCTTATACTACAAGACTGCACTGGAAGCCGGAACGGAAGATATTCATAAAGAAGATAAAATAGAGATTAATAGCTAAAGCCGCCTGTATTTAATACAGGCGGCACTTTTTAACTTAAAAGCGATCTAATAAAAATTACAGTAAACATCCAATCATGTTTTTCTAGATTATAGAACCTGCCACTATCTACAATGTTGAAATGGGCCTTTTCTTCAGAGACGGGAACATTCTAGTTTCTTGCCTTACATACTAGATTTCTTTTTGATTTCATCGTGAAGTTCAAAGCATATTTTTCATCTAATTTGCTATCTGATATTCTGCAGAACCAGTTTCTTCTTTTAGTACGTAATAATGAATCTCTTAATTCATCATCCTCCTATTCTGCTCCGTATTTTAGTGCTCCATCATTTCGTGGGCAATGTCATGGCCATCCATGTCAGATGGATAGTACGTAGGCCAATGGGTAACTTCATCCAGCAATTTTTCCCGGTCGCCACCCCAATACAGGTGATAGTGACTAGCTTCTGTCGGATAGATGCTATGATCACTAAACTGAATATATTGAGGAAGACCTTCAGCTTTTGCTTCTAGTTTAAATACATATCTAACCCCTCTATTTCCCGCATCATATGTTAGAATTTCATACCCATCGTAGATATACTCCCCAGAATATTCTTCTCCGTTTTTGAAAAACGTTACCTTATTCCCCTGTATCTGAATTCGTCCAACATTTGTTTGGTATCCTTCATTATAATATTCCTTATATTCTTTAGCTGTCATCTCACCCCCATGCTCTGCTTTATGAGCAAATACTTCGTCAAGGGTGCCATCTTGAAGATATGGGTATACTGACTGCCAGTCACCTTCCCAGTCGGATAAGGATCGATCCTTCACTTGACTGTTTTCAAAATATCCTTCATAAATTTTTGCTGTTTCTTCATTATGTGAATGAGTATGGCCATGATCGTGTTCATCCTCCTCATTTGTTTCAGATGATCCCTTGGATGATGGTACTGATAAAGCTTTTGTCAGTTCTTCTAAGTTGTGCTGCATGAGCGTAAAGTAGTCCTCATTATTCTTTATATCTTCTTCTGTTAAAACCGATAAATTGTGTATACGTAAAGCCTCTGCATCAATTTCCTTCCTAACTATGTCTGCCACTTTCGGAGTTATATTCTGTTCAAAAAATACATGCTTCAAACCATGCTTTTCAGCAGTCTTAATGATGTTTTGCACCTCTTTATGTGAGGGCTCATTAGCAGGGCTCAAACCGGATACTGCGATTTGCTCGATCCCATAGCTTTTCTCCCAATAGCCATAAGCAGCATGAGATACAATAATTTTATTTTCAGGCAAATTTCCAAGTTGTGTACGGAAGTCCCGGTCTAAGTTTTCGAGCTTCCCTTTCAGCTCCTCAAAGTTTTGGTTAAAAACCTCTTCTTGCTCAGGTTTTAATTCAACTAATAAATCTTTTATATGCTCTGCCAGTTGAATAGATCGAATAGGATCCAGCCAAACGTGAGGATCTTGATCCCCATGATTATGTCCAGCATGTTCGTCCTCATGACTTCCTTCTTCTTCATGCTCATGGCCGCCATCCTCTCCTTCATGGTCATGTACATGCTTTTCCAAGATAATTTCTTTTGATGCTTCAAGTACCTTGACGTCATCAGATTGAATAGTTTCCGAGATTTTGTTTGCGTATGATTCCAAACCTGCCCCATTATAAATAAAAGCATCAGATTCAGATATTTTTATCATATCGCTGGTGGTTGGTTCATATGTATGCGAGTCTGATCCCGGTGGCAGAATAGACTCCACAGAAGCTTGATTTCCTGCGATTTGTTCAGCAAAAAACTGAAGAGGATATACGGTTGTATAAATCTTTAACTCTTTGCTGGATCCTTTTGGTTCCCTCTCACTTTCACTGCTGTTTGCAGCTTTTCCTCCACACGCAGCCAGCGTAAAGATGACTATAAATAAACTAAGTAAACCTGCGAATCTTTTTAACAATGTTATTCCCCCTTTACTTAGGGAATATTTTATCGTAATGATTACGATTTGTAAATAGTAATCATTACGATTTTGGTACTGTACTCTTTCAACTCCTTTGTTTAAAAAGAAAAAGCTGCTATATTTGCAGCTAATTTTGCATAAGCACCCATTAGTTCAATACCTTTATCAATTCAATTTCATCTCTGATTGGAATACCATCATTTCCAATTAAGGGTATCTCGGGTTTTACCTTCCTTGCTTTCTCAACCGCATTTAGAATAATTTGGGACAGGATAAATCCTCGTTTCTGATAAAATTTTAATGCTAATAAATTATCGTTTGTTGTTATAAGTTTAACGATTTTACAATTTTTCTTGATAGCAAGATTTTCTACTTCTTGAACTAACGATGTACCTATCCCCTTCCCTTCTTCCATACTATCTAAGGATATAATTTCGCATTCATTATCTATAATTAGGTAAGTAATTAAGCCAAGGATTTTGTCTTCTTCATTTATAACAGCAAAACCATCCAGTGCACTGCAATCATGAATCCCACTGGATGTAACCATTTCCGGGCTTCCCCAATGCAGTTTAAAAAATTCTATTATTTTATTTTTTGGTAAATCCTCAACTGCGTAAGTTTTCATCAAAGCCACCTCAAATGTTATATAACTCTTCTTCATAATAAGCCACCTGCCTGGCAAGGTTTCACCTTAATTCTCTTATGCAGAGTCTACCTTTTATCTTTAAGAATTGAATATACATAGGTATCGTGTGCTTCTCCATTTTGCTGCATATAATCTCTTAGAATACCCTCCTTTTGAAACCCGGCTTTAGTCAGCAGTTTATTAGATGCCTTATTATCCATAAATACAACTGCCCCAATACGAGTAAGTTCCAGCTCCTCAAATCCATATTGAATAACTTTCGATACAGCTTCGAAAGTATAGCCTTTTCTCCAATGTTCAGGATGTATCTCATATCCTATTTCTGCCCGCCTATGTTTGAGAGACAATGCATTGAAGCCAACAGTCCCTATTATTCCTTTCTTCCCTTTAAGTTCAATTCCCCAGCGCATTCCTTTTTTCTCCCTGTAGCTATTTGCAAAAAAGTCAATAAATGCTTCAGCTTGTTCCATCTTTTCTAATGTTTCCTGCCCATAGTAACGAGTCACATTGTCATTTGAAAAACAAGCAAATATACTCTCAGCATCTTCTTTCAAGATTTCTCTCAGCTTCAATCTATTAGTCTCTAAAGTCGGTATCACTTTTTTCTCCCCTTACCTTCTATAGCTATACACTATCTTGATAATATCTGAAGAATATTTCCATCAGGATCTGAAATAAAAATGGCATGGAAACCCGTCTCTCTATTGGCAATTACCTTGAAATGTTCTGTCTGCAGCAGTCGATAATAGTAAAATATCTTTAACGGCTGCTGGTTTTTAATGGCTAATGAAAATTCTTTTAACAAATTGTCATTGAATGGCTGTTTTCCAGTAACTAGTGAAGTACTTTTCTTCAATGAATTTCTTGCCCGGTGAAGGGCTGTTTTAATGGATTCATTACTGACTCTCAGCATTGCGGCGATTTCTTCAGAGGTATATTGGAACACATCTTTTAACGTTATTAGCATTGCCTGACGGAGTGGAAGTGTACAATATAAGATTTCTACTAAACTGTCCCACTCCGTAAAATCCCAGCTTTTCGCGAATAATTCATGAGGGTCCGTCAGAATTTCACTTTTCTTGCGCTTTTCATCAATATAAATATTTCTGGCAATGGTGTACAAATAAGTTATGTTCATCACCCGTTCTGGCTCTTTTTCTCTTATTCTGATCCATTTAATCATTGTCTCCTGGGTTAGATCCTCGGCCAGCCATTCTGAGGATGTTAAGGATAAACAATATTTATATAGCCTCAAAGAAATTTCCTCAACAGTTAAAGATTCAGTAATCATTTTTCCTCCAATAAAATATTTTCATTATTTTGTAACTTTTCTTTTATTATAATCGTTTGTATAGGAACAAAAAATAAGGAGTGTGATCTTGCATGTTTAAGGTCGGCAGTATTTTTATTCCGGTTACGGATTTGGAAAGGTCAAAAAAATGGTATGAAGTAAACCTTGGTCTAACGAAAGTAGATGAGTGGCAGGAAAACGGGGCTGATCATGGTGTGGGCTATGTTTTTAAGACTGACACCACAGGTCTTGCTTTAATAAAGGTAGAAAAGCCTCAGCCAACAGAATTTACTGTCAAAGGGAAAAATAAAAACGTCTATTATAATTTCGAAGTAGATGACATCCAGCAAGCTTACGATCGGTTGAAACAAAATGGAGTGGAAACAACAGGCATTCATGATTATGGGATGATGAAAGGGTTTGATTTCTTTGACCTTGATGGGAATGCCTTCAGTGCAGTAAGTGAAGAACTGAATTCGCTGTACCATAAAGACAATATGTAAACGTAAATAGTGGAAGCAGCCAACGATGTGCTTCCACTAACCTGGCTTTTAGCCTGCGAGGATACTCCCTGCTCCATTAACCTTGAATTCTTATCCCCTCAGCTTTACATCGCAATTAATAAAAAAGGAATTCCCAAATCCCCCTTTAGCAAACAACAAATCTAATGTTACACTAGAATTAATGGAATATTTTAGAAATGGGGTTAAGGTGATGGGGGAAGTTATATTAGAGATTAGTGATTTGAGAAAGAAATATGGTCCGAAGTCCGTGCTGAATGGTGTATCTTTTCAGGTAAAAAGCGGGGAAATCATCGGGTATATCGGCCCGAACGGCGCTGGAAAAAGCACCACTGTCAAAATCATGCTTGGCATTGAAGATGACTATTCAGGACAGGTCAAAATCTTTGGCCAGGATATTTCGGATGGAAATATCGATTATAAAAGAAAAATCGGATACGTGCCGGAAATCGCTGAAGTATACGATATTTTGACCGGCCAGGAATATTTAACCTTTGTTGGCGAATTGTATGGTCTCGATTCGGACCTCGCCAGTGATAAGGCAAAAAGCCTGATGGAACTATTCGGCATAGGGGAAGTCTACAATTCCCGGATCGCTTCTTTTTCAAAAGGAATGCGCCAAAAGCTTCTCATTATCTCGAGCTTACTGCATAATCCGGAACTTCTGTTCTTTGATGAGCCCATCAATGGCCTGGATGCAAATAGTGTCATGATATTCAAAGAAATTATGGCACAGCTTGCTGAACAGGGAAAAACGATCTTTTATTCTTCTCACATTATGGATGTGGTCGAAAAAATAAGCAGCCGCATTATTCTCCTGCATGCCGGCAGAATTGCTGCTGATGGCACCTTTGAAGAGTTAAGGCAGCAAAATACGGAAGGTTCACTTGAACAGATTTTCAACCAGCTTACGGGATTCAGTGAACATAAGGAACTTGGTGCAAGATTTGTTTCGATCGTAAGGGAGATGTAGGGATGCAGGACTATCGCACTCTTAAACTATTGGATCGTTTTGAGCGGATTTTCAACAGCCTTGGTGTAGATTACAAGATAATGAGAAGACTCCTGCAAGTAAAGCTAACGATGGATGGACGGCGTGTGCCCACCATTTTCTCGCAGAATGCAAAAAAAGACAACAAAGAAAAGAACAATCAGTACATAAAATCTTTATGGATTTACGTATTGTTTGGGCTGTTTTTGATTCCATTTGTGCTAATGGGAGACAATTATCTTTTCCAGATGAGCCTATTTTATGGGATTTTCACCTTTTTCGTTATGACCTCCATGATTTCTGATTTCTCTTCGGTTTTACTGGATATCCGGGACCGCAACATCCTGTTTCCAAAGCCGGTCGACCGAAAAACGATCAGCACGGCAAAAATGGTTCATGTTACG
>ERZ1023203.174-NODE-174-length-10919-cov-4.885401_pt1 | contig 10919 bp, 10 predicted proteins | sample MGYA00380444_ERZ1023203 | MGnify/ENA primary metagenome ERZ1023203 (study PRJEB33173, sample SAMEA4830386) | metagenome | study: EMG produced TPA metagenomics assembly of the PRJEB25223 data set... | reverse complement strand
ACTATCCCTGGTAGTCTCTGGCGGACATACAGAACTGGTCTATATGAAGGAGCATGGCCATTTCGAAGTGATTGGAGAGACAAGGGATGATGCTGCAGGAGAGGCATATGATAAAGTTGCCCGGACATTAAATCTGCCATATCCAGGCGGTCCTCACATTGACAGACTCGCTCATGAAGGGAACCCAACGATTCAGCTGCCGAGAGCATGGCTGGAAGAAGGTTCATACGACTTTAGCTTCAGCGGCTTAAAATCTGCCGTTATCAACACTGTTCACAATGCTGAGCAGCGTGGTGAGGCCATTGTGCCGGAAGATCTTGCCGCAAGCTTCCAGGAAAGTGTTATTGATGTCTTAGTAACGAAAACAGAAAGAGCCGTTGAAGAATATCGGGTGAAGCAGCTGCTGCTCGCAGGCGGAGTTGCGGCGAATAAAGGACTTCGGTCCTCTTTGGAAAAGAAGTTTGGGGGCAAAGCGGATATAAAGCTTATTATTCCTCCATTATTTTTATGCACAGATAATGCAGCGATGATTGGTGCAGCAGGAAGTGTGCTGTTCGAAAAAGGACAATTCGCCGGTCTTGATTTAAATGCCAATCCCGGTTTAGACATCACTATCCACAATGATAAATAAATTAGTAAAAAGTCCCCGACCGAAGAGGGGACTTTTTCTGTGGATAAAATCATTTATTTCAGAATTTTATGTTGATTATGTGGATAAAATCAGTTCGTTTTGTGGATAATGTGGAAAAGTCTGTGGAGAGTATATATAACTGCGTTTTTCTTGTGTTTATCTCTGTGGATAATAAAAAAGACTGGCAGTGACTATTCTACCAGTCTAAAAGTTATGAATTTTCCTTTATTAATCATCAGCTAAAAGTGCCCATTCTTCCATCAACTCTTCCAGCTTTGCTTTTGCTTGATCAGTTTCATTTGTAATGCCCATCACTTTTTCATGGTCTTGATAAACATTCGGATCACAGAGAAGCTGATCATTCATATCAATTGCTTTCTCCAATGCTTCTATTTGCTCTTCAATTTCTTCCATTCTTCTTTTTCGCTGTCGTTCGAGCTTCTTGGCTTCTTTATCCTGCTGATAATTATTTTTGTCCTGCTTAACAGGTTGTGATGGAGAGGATTCAACTTGCTCATTAAGTGCAAGCAATTCCTCCTGTTCCTGCTTTTTTTCCACATAATAATCATAATCGCCAAGATACTCTGTTGCACCACTACTGGAAAGTTCAACTACTTTTGTTGTGATTCTGTTGATAAAATATCGGTCATGAGATACAAAGAGAATCGTTCCGGGATAATCAATCAATGCATTTTCAAGAATTTCTTTGCTATCCAGGTCCAAATGGTTTGTTGGCTCGTCGAGGATTAAGAAATTGGCTTTCTGCATCATAAGCTTCGCAAGTGCAAGACGAGCCTTTTCACCGCCGCTCAGTGTTGAAACAGTTTTAAGAACATCATCACCAGAGAAAAGAAAGTTCCCAAGTATTGTCCGAATTTCCTTTTCCGGTTTAAGAGGGTATTCATCCCATAATTCGTTCAGGACTCTTTTGTTGCTGGTGAGTTCTGCCTGTTCCTGGTCATAGTAGCCAATTATCACATTGGAACCGTACTGAATCTCCCCAGAAAAAGAAGGGATTTTTTTGATGATGGTTTTAAGCAGAGTGGATTTGCCAATACCATTAGGCCCAACAAGTGCTATGCTGTCTCCTTTTGCCAGTCGCAGTGAAATATTTCCGCTCACTTTCCTTTCATAGCCTATAGCAAGAGAATGAATATTTAAAACCTCATTGCCAGATTGCCGTTCAATGTCAAAGCCAAAAGAAGCCGATTTCTCGTCTCCAAGCGGCCTGTCCATCACGTCCATTCTTGCCAGCTGCTTTCTGCGGCTTTGCGCCCTTTTGGTTGTGGAGGCCCGGGCAAGGTTTCGCTGGATAAAATCCTGCAGCTTAGCGATCTCTTCCTGCTGTTTCTCGAATTCCTTCATTTCTCTTTCAAAATTCGCGGCTTTTTGATCCAGATATGAACTGTAGTTGCCAGGATACTTTCTTATTTGGCGGCGGGAAATCTCGTAAACCTGGGAAACGACCTTATCAAGGAAATAGCGGTCATGGGAAACGATTAGAATGGCGCCATTGTATCCTTGCAGGTATTGTTCGAGCCATGATAATGTTTCAATATCCAGGTGGTTGGTAGGCTCGTCCAGTATTAAGATATCAGGCTTTGTCAGCAAAAGTTTACCAAGGGCCAATCTGGTACGCTGTCCGCCGCTCAATGATGAAATTTTAGTGTCATAGCCCATTGAGCTGAAGTTGAGTCCGTGGAGAATGGAACGGATATCTGCCTCATATTGATAGCCGCCATTTTCTTTGAAATCAACCTGAAGCTTGTCGTATTCTTTTAAGATGCGTTCATAGGCATCAGAGTTATTTAGGATATCAGGGTCTGCCATTTGTTCTTCAAGGCTGCGAAGCTGTTTTTCCTGCTTCTGCAGATGACTAAAAACAGTCAGCATTTCATCCCAAATGGATAAATCTGATTCCAGGCCGGTATTTTGTGCAAGATAGCCAATTGTAACTTCCTTTGGCTTTAAAATCTCACCGGAGTCATATGTCATTTGTCCGGCAATAATTTTCAAAAGGGTGGACTTTCCTGCACCATTGCGCCCTACTAGCGCAATCCTGTCCCTGGTTTGTACTTCAAGCTTTATATTGGTTAAAATGGGATCAGCGCCAAAATTTTTCGCCAGCTGATTGACTTGTAATAGTATCATGTTCTTTCACCTCGGGTATAGAGTAAGTGTAACTCATTCATATATGTTCGGCAATAAAGGAGACAGGACTATAAGCCCTTCTGCAGGGCATTAAATCAAGACAAAAGGCAAATAAATATGTGAGGAACCATACAATGCACATACAAAGTAACAGAAAAATAGTGTATGATTTTGAAGAGAGGTGTTTTGAATGGCGGATTTTACTCATTTTAATCAAGAGGGAAGGGCAAAAATGGTGGATGTCAGCGATAAGCCTGAGACGTCACGGACAGCCATCGCTCAATCAAGTATTGCTGTTAATCAGGAGATATACGAGAAGATAACATCCAACTCCATGAAAAAAGGGGATGTACTCGCTGTTGCACAAACTGCAGGCATTATGGCGAGCAAGAAAACATGGGACATTATTCCGATGTGCCATCCGCTGCCGCTAAAGGGTGTGGACATTTCATTTTCATGGAAAGCGGAATCGGAAGAGTATGTTCTTATCATTACTGCTTCTGTAAAAACGAAGGGAAATACGGGTGTGGAAATGGAAGCGTTAACAGCTGCTTCGGTCTGTGCTCTGACCGTATATGATATGTGCAAGGCTGTAGATAAAGGAATGGTGATTGGGCCAACCTTTTTAATAGAGAAAACAGGCGGAAAAAATGGAGACTTTAAAAGAAGTTAATTCATCATAAGAAATGGGGATGGACGAATGGCCAATGAACCAATTAAGATACCGCAGGCAACAGCTAAACGGCTGCCTTTATATTACCGCTTTCTAAAAAATCTTCACTCATCAGGCAAACAAAGAGTCTCTTCAGCAGAATTGAGTGAGGCGGTAAAAGTGGATTCTGCTACAATCCGCCGCGACTTTTCGTATTTTGGTGCGTTAGGGAAAAAAGGATATGGGTATAATGTGAATTACCTGCTGAGCTTCTTTCGGAAGACTCTTGACCAGGATGAGCTGACTAAAGTAGCTTTGGTCGGGGTAGGCAATTTAGGAACAGCCTTTCTTAACTATAATTTTCTTAAAAATAATAATACTAAAATAGAAGTAGCTTTTGATGTTGATGAGAGTAAGGTTGGCACGAAAATCGGCGATGTGCCGGTCCATCATATGGATGACCTTGAAGAAGTTATTGTAAATAATAATATTCAGGTGGCAATTTTAACAGTGCCGGCACCGCCTGCCCAGTCTATTACCGATCGGATGGTGAATGCGAAAATAAAAGGAATCCTAAATTTTACACCTGCGAGGCTCACTGTGCCAGCCTCGATTCGTATCCATCATATCGATCTGGCAGTGGAATTGCAGTCACTGGTTTATTTTCTGAAAAATTATCCTGAAGAAGTGTAAAAAAATGAGCCTTTTGCGGGCTCATTTTTTCATTTTATTTTTCAATTTAAAATGCAGGCCAACCATCCGCAGACCGGTGCCAAAATCGAATGTGGCAATTATGATCAGAAAATAAGTAAAGAAACCCCAGGTTTCTTCACGCTGGATATTCTGTATTGCTATAAAGGTGAAAAGGCATCCGAGAAGGATGTAAATAAAGCCTGAAAACAAAGGTGTGCTTCTCATCAAAATCCCCCAGTAAATTTAAAACTCTGCACAGCATTCCACTAAGCTAGAAAAAGCTGATAAAGCTCTGCATTTTTTCCATTTCTTCTAACCATTTTTGCATATTATCCTGATTCAGCTGGATAACTGCAACAAAGGTGTTCATCGCCACATGGGCAAAAATCGGCACAATAATCCGCTTCGTCTTGACGTATAAAAAGGCAAAGGTGAACCCCATTGCCGAGTACAGCAGTACATGTTCAGGCTCAAAATGGGCAAGTGCAAAAATGACTGAGCTGATCAGGGCCGAAAGGAAGAAGTTGAAGCGCTTATGGAGAGAACCGAAAATAATTTTTCTAAAGACGATTTCCTCAAGGATTGGCCCGATGACCGAACTGATTAATATAACGATTGGCGATGCCTCAATGATCCGGATTATCTGCTGCGTATTTTCAGATCCCATTTCAATGCCAATCATATTTTCAATGCTTGCAGCGGTGGCTTGAGCGATCAGGGCCAAAAATATGCCGCCTATTGCCCAGCCCACTGAGCTTGCTGCGGGAGATGCATCCCTATCCAGGCCTCTTTTCATCTCTTTTCTTAATAATAGAAGCGTAATGATCAGTGTGACTGTAAAACTGATGACAAGCCAGTAGGCTACAGCCAGGATCTGCATGTCTTCGGGATTCTGTCCAAGGGCATCTGCAATAAATAACACAAGCGGAACGCCAAACAAACTGGACAGCTGCATAGCAATATAAGCTATTAATATAAACCAATATTCCTTCTTCAAAATGTTATACTCCTTAATCTGAATGTTGGAAAACAAGTCCTAAAGCCATTGTACTCTTAAAAAGGAGCGGGTTTCAAATATCAGCATCAAAGCAGCAAAATACCATGTTTAAAGTGAAGAGCTTCGAAGTATACTTAAGTGGTTGTCTGTGTCGAAAAATAGCGTGTATCGGCGGATGAAATTTTTTCTAAAAAATTTAAGCTTCACCCTTGCAAATAGATATAAGATTCATTAATATAATAATTGTGTTAGCACTCATACAGAGAGAGTGCTAATAAATAAAAATATTTACATATTATTTGAGGAGGTTGTTTCACTTGTTAAAGCCACTAGGTGATCGAATCATTATCGAGCTTGTTGAAACTGAAGAAAAAACTGCAAGCGGCATCGTACTGCCGGACACTGCTAAAGAGAAGCCTCAAGAAGGTAAAGTTGTAGCTGTGGGAACTGGCCGCGTTCTTGAAAATGGCGAGCGTGTTGACCTTGAGGTTGCTGACGGCGACCTTATCATCTTCTCAAAATATGCTGGTACTGAAGTGAAGTACGAAGGCAAAGAATATTTAATTTTACGCGAAAATGACATTCTTGCTGTAATTGGCTAATCGCCATCAAGCGAAGATTATTAAAAGATAAAGCTAAAATTTTTGAGGAGGTTTTTATCAATGGCTAAAGAGATTAAATTTAGTGAAGAAGCTCGCCGCGCGATGCTTCGCGGTGTGGATTCCCTTGCAAATGCGGTAAAAGTAACTCTTGGACCTAAAGGACGCAACGTGGTTCTTGAGAAGAAATTCGGTTCTCCATTAATCACTAATGATGGTGTGACAATCGCAAAAGAAATCGAACTTGAAGATGCTTTTGAAAACATGGGTGCAAAGCTTGTTGCTGAAGTAGCAAGCAAAACAAACGATGTTGCCGGTGACGGTACAACAACTGCAACTGTTCTTGCTCAGGCAATGATCCGTGAAGGACTTAAGAATGTAACTGCAGGCGCCAACCCTATGGGCATCCGCAAAGGAATCGAAAAAGCTGTTTCTACAGCTGTTGAAGAGTTAAAAGCTATTTCAAAGCCAATTGAAAATAAAGAATCCATCGCACAGGTTGCTGCAATCTCTGCCGCTGACAATGAAGTTGGCCAGCTGATTGCTGAAGCAATGGAGCGCGTTGGCAACGATGGCGTTATTACAATTGAAGAATCTAAAGGATTCACAACTGAGCTTGATGTAGTAGAAGGTATGCAATTCGACCGCGGATACGCTTCTCCATACATGGTTACAGATTCTGATAAGATGGAAGCAGTTCTTGAAAACCCTTATATCTTAATCACTGATAAGAAGATTACAAGCATCCAGGAAATCCTTCCTGTACTTGAGCAGGTTGTACAGCAAGGCAAGCCTTTATTGCTTGTAGCTGAGGATGTTGAAGGTGAAGCACTTGCTACACTGGTAGTGAATAAGCTTCGCGGAACTTTCAACGCGGTAGCAGTAAAAGCTCCTGGCTTCGGTGACCGCCGTAAAGCTATGCTTGAAGATATCGCGATTCTGACTGGCGGTGAAGTAATCACTGAAGAGTTAGGCCGTGACCTTAAATCTGCTACAATCGACTCTTTAGGACGCGCTTCTAAAGTGGTTGTTTCAAAAGAAAACACTACGATCGTTGAAGGTGCTGGAGACAGCGCGCAAATCGGCGGCCGTGTGAACCAGATCCGCACTCAAATGGAAGAAACTACTTCTGAATTTGACCGCGAGAAATTACAAGAGCGCCTGGCTAAGCTAGCTGGCGGTGTGGCCGTGGTTAAAGTTGGTGCTGCTACTGAAACTGAATTGAAAGAGCGCAAGCTTCGCATCGAAGACGCCCTTAACTCTACACGTGCTGCTGTAGAAGAAGGCATCGTTTCCGGTGGTGGAGTTGCCCTTCTAAACGTATACAACAAAGTGGCTGCTATCCAGGCTGATGGCGATGAAGCTACAGGAATCAACATCGTATTGCGTGCGATGGAAGAGCCTGTACGCACAATTGCACACAATGCAGGCCTTGAAGGTTCTGTAATTGTTGACCGCTTAAAGCGCGAAGCAGTTGGAACAGGCTTCAACGCTGCTACTGGCGAGTGGGTAAACATGATCGAAGCTGGTATCGTTGACCCAACTAAAGTAACTCGTTCAGCTCTTCAAAACGCTGGATCTGTTGCAGCTATGTTCTTAACTACTGAAGCAGTAGTTGCTGACAAGCCGGAAGAAAATGCTGGCCCTGCAATGCCTGATATGGGCGGTATGGGTGGAATGGGCGGCATGATGTAATTTAAAGCGTTGAATCCAACGTTTTAAAGTATCTTCCTCCAGAACATAGGGACAGGTTACATGTCCCGCTGATCCCTAAAATGCTTATAACTCAAACAAAAAAGGAATTCCTATTCGGGAATTCCTTTTTTTATTTATTCTTTATCCGAACCCCCGCCAAATGTTTCGGGAATCATGGTGAAGCCTTCAATCACGGTATCTTCTTCCACCTCGATCATCAGGTAACGCTTGCCATCAAAATGGACTTGTTTGACATATCTCAGGTCTTGCGGGCAGATGGATATGTTGGCTGCCTTCGTGCTGATTTTTATTGATTTTGAATTGTATTTGGGCAGGACGCTGCTTGCCTTTATTTCATATTTGTCATCATCGATGATTTTTTGATAAGCAGATTGGACCTTTTCTGAGTTAATATCTTCGAGACCGCTCACCTTTAAAACACGTTCTACGTCTTTGGAATCCAGCTTCGGCGGTTCATCCTCTTCGTTTTCCACGATCATCCGGTTAATCTCTTCATATACGCTGGAAAGTGTTGATGTGCTTAGCTGATCTCCTGTTACGTCTTTAATAATTTCCTCAAAAACGATTTTATCATCCTGCGCCGTCATCGTTTCTTCCCCGTTTAAAACGTCCTCTATGAACAGGTGGTCGGGCTCATGGACCTTGCCTGCTGAATACAAGACATGATTGACATCAGCAGCATGATCGGTGAAGCAAGGAAATAGGAACCCTGAAATTGGTGCTTTGAGGTTGATAATCGGATCAACAGTAAAATGATACTTAAATTCCTTTTCTACATAGTCAAAAAGCAGTTCTTTCTTCGGTTCCTGCGTGTTATTTATGCTGCAGAGAATAAAGGGATGAGAATATACGGCATCCCTTTCACTTTCCTCGGCTTCTGCATTGCGGCGTTTCATTGGCTTAAGATATTCCCCGCGAATGAACGTAACGACAATATCCTTTTCATATTGCCGGATTCCCAGCATTTTGCCGACTATCTGAAGCATTTGATCCATCCAGCCTTCAGCATCACTGCTTAGCAATCCTTGATGCAGGATGAGCTGACTGCTGTTTTCGGCATCCCGCTGAAACTTTAATTCAAAGAGCTTTTCATCCAATTGGCCGCCCAGCAGCTTTTTGAAGTTATCCATAAACAGCTCCTGCTGATCCTGGTCCAGCATTTCAAAGGGCTGGCTCTCATAATGATAAATCTCGCTTGATTCCTTCATAATATAGACATTAAAAATATCTGAGATCTTTAGTAAGTCATTATTTAACTTAAATTGTTTCCGAATCTGTGCGATGTCTTTCTTGTTCACGGTTAAAATCCACTCCTAAGCTGCCCAATATGCATATTTACTAGAATAACAAAATACATCAGCTCTATAAATTATTATTTATTTTCGTTTTTTGATAAGGGTTTTTTAATGGAGATTTGAAAGAGGGGAGGTGACTGTAGAATCCTGATATTTTGGCAGCATTGAGGGTATAAAAAGAGACTTCCCATAAGTTGAGCAAAACTTGTGTGAAGCCTCTTATTTTATGAAAAAGGGTTGTTGAACTATCACACGGCAGCTGTGCTAAGGCATTCTTTTTTGTGCACCGCTCTGTATACCCCTGGAAAGCAGCCGATCCGATTCATCTAAAAATTGCACGGATTGTCGCGTTGTTTCTTCGTTTTGCAGCAATACAGATTTATACGTCTCTGTCACCTGCTGAAGCTGCCTATTTAAAACATTCAATTTATTGATGAAATCAAGGACATTATTCTCCCCAATAGTGGATGGAAGGAATGGCTGGAGCCCGTTAGCGGAGGCTTGAAGTTTAGAGAGTGCCTGTTCTATTTCGCTTATCCTTAGCTTAATCTCAGTATCCATTCTCAGTACCTCCTCATTATTTCTTCGACCTCTCTGCTGCAAGCTGTGCTTCCAGGGAAGCGATCGTTTGTTTGATAGAATCGATTTCCTGCTGGATCTGCTGCTGCTTCCGGCTTATGGCTGAAAACACTTCATGAAACTGATTTGATTCAAGGTCAGTGTAACTCGTAAGCATTTGTTCAAACCGGATATCCTCAAATTCATCTGCCAGCTTTCCCTGCCAGGTAAAAGGGGAAAGATCAGGCTTTGTGACGGTATGCCGATAGTGGTTAAACTCCTGCTGTTTTCCTTGGAGCTCTCCCTCACAGGCCAGCAGTCTCTGCTGATCACTTTGTTTCTTCGCCAATAAACTGTAGTAATATCCTAAAGACATGAATATTCACCTCTATATACTGCCATTTTCATATTATTAAACCGGAAAAAAGAATCCATTTTACTATATCACAGGGAAATAATGTAATAATGATACATTTTCCTTATTTTAGTCATTCTGTCGATGGGTATATATTACTGTTTTATACAAAAGTGTAAAAATAATCCTATTCGTAATAAAATTACTCTAATTTTTAGTGTAAAGTATAGATCATGGAAAATTCTAGTGAGGAGCTCTCTGAAGCGCCTCTATTCCAGTTGTCGAATGGCAGGAGGCGATTTATACTGAAGGTATTAGATGCGAGTGAGTTGCATAGCCGATTGAAGGAGCTTCAACCCAGTCTGCACTCCTTAGAAGAGCAGATAAGAAACATTGCGCGTGATGTAGAAGGTATTACCTCGCTTGAGGACTCCTTTCGGGGAGAGGGAGCAGCCGCTATTCAGGCTTTCTTCCAGGAATGTCATTCTCCTTTTCTCTTATTTTTTGAAGGTTTTCTTGCAGACTATCAAAATACTTTAAAAAGAATAGCTTCTTCCCTTCAGATGCTCGAGCCGGCAAGCAATGGATTCATCCGTCAGAACTTTTTGGATGGAGAAGCGGCACAGGGCCTGGTAAAAACAGAATTTATCACTAATAGCCTAACGGAAGAGACCAATGCGGTATTACAGAAAGTTTCTGATATTGTCAGTCTCCCTCACCTGCAGGATGGGGAGTTTTCGGCACATGTAAGGAGAGCGGAACTTCACCGGAGAAATACGGTTGATGATCTTATGACCTTTGACAGCCAGCAAACACTGGCTCTTGATCCAATTGAGCAGGATCTTCATCTGATGAAGACATACATCGATGAAATTTCCAGCCTCTTTCAGAGTGGAAATCTTAGCATTTCCGGATATTCCGTCAAGCAGCTTCAATCCAGTCCAATCTATGGAGAGCTTTTAGAAGGGATCAGGCATAAAGCAGGAAATTCCAGGCGTTCTCCGGAATTCTTTAAAGAACTCGGCGTAACGGCCCTGGGTCAGATTCTGCCGCCTGGTGCTTATTCCATCTGGGCTATCTGGCAGAGTACCTACGAAAGAAAGACCATCCACTATCAGTTAAGAGCCTTGAAAGCTTTTGCAGAGCTAAACAGTAACGAAATCAGCCCGGAGGAATTCGCCACCCTGAGCGGCAGAGAGATCCTGACTGTTGATGTTATAGATGAGCATGGCATCGGCAGCCAGAATCAGGGCGGAAAGTTTCATCTCTATG
>ERZ1023203.173-NODE-173-length-10930-cov-4.405333_pt1 | contig 10930 bp, 10 predicted proteins | sample MGYA00380444_ERZ1023203 | MGnify/ENA primary metagenome ERZ1023203 (study PRJEB33173, sample SAMEA4830386) | metagenome | study: EMG produced TPA metagenomics assembly of the PRJEB25223 data set... | reverse complement strand
AGCCGTTCAGCTGAAGAGAATCTTGATTTATTTGAACGCATGCGTAAAGGTGAATTTGAAAACGGAGCAAAGGTTCTCAGAGCAAAGATCGACATGTCATCACCGAACCTGAACTTGCGCGATCCGGTTATCTATCGTGTTTCACATGCAACTCACCACAATACGGGTGATGCGTGGTGCATCTATCCGATGTATGCATTTGCCCACCCGCTTGAGGATGCAATCGAAGGAGTTACCCATTCCTTATGTACAACCGAGTTTGAAGATCAGCGCCCGCTATATAACTGGGTTGTCGCAGAGTGTGAAATGGAAAGCACCCCGCAGCAAATTGAGTTTGGCCGCCTGAATATTTCTAATACAGTTATGAGCAAAAGAAAATTGAAGCAGCTTGTGGAAGAAAATTATGTAGATGGCTGGGATGACCCGCGCATGCCGACGATTTCCGGTCTAAGACGCAAGGGCTATACTCCGGAAGCAATCCGAGAGTTCGTAAAAGAAACGGGTGTTTCAAAAGGGTCCGGTGTAGTGGATGAGGCCATGCTTGAGCATTATGTCCGCGAAGACCTGAAATTGAAAGCCCCTCGCACAATGGGTGTGCTTCGCCCATTAAAGGTTGTGATCACGAACTACCCGGAAGATCAAACTGAAATGCTTGATGCGGAAATCAATCCGGAAAATCCTGAGATGGGCATGCGCCAAATTCCATTCTCGAGGGAGATTTATGTTGAGCAGGACGATTTCATGGAAGATCCGCCGAAAAAATATTTCCGCCTCTTCCCTGGCAATGAAGTACGCTTAAAGCATGCATACTTCATCAAGTGCAACGATGTCATCAAGGATGAGGATGGCAATGTTGTTGAGCTGCAGTGCACATATGACCCTGAAACGAAGAGCGGAACAGGTTTTACCGGCCGAAAAGTAAAGGGTACGCTTCACTGGGTGGATGCAAAGAGTGCCATTCCGGCTGAATTCCGTTTATACGAGCCATTGATTCTTGACGAAGATGCGGATCAGAATGCTGAGGCAGACACAGATGATGCTGCTGAAAACGATGCGGAAGGGAAAACGTTCCTTGACTATGTGAACCCGAACTCACTTGAAATTGTTCATGGTTTCATTGAACCTAACATGAAGGATGTAAAAGCCCAGGATAAATTCCAATTCTTCCGTCATGGCTATTTTAATGTCGACCCGAAACACACATCAGCAGAAAAACCTGTTTTTAACAGGATTGTATCGCTGAAGAGTTCATTTAAGTTAAAATAATTTCTAAGCTTGAGGAAGGTTTCCTCAAGCTTTTTTTGTAAACACTGCTCTTATACACAGCTACCTTCCGGCTTGAAAATATGGTAAGGTTTAAAAGGTAAGCATTTACATAAGGAGGAATAGCAAAATGGCAAATCAGCATGATCCAAATACATTACCGCCAAAAACATGTTCCGTAGACCGAATGGTCACAGTTAAAGAGGATGTTGAGAAGGTTCTTGCAGAAAAAAAAACAGCCACACGCCGTAATGGCAGATACGCTGATATCGGGGAAATCATGACACTTGAAGGCCAGGACTTTGTTGTAGATAAAGTTTATTCCCAATCCCTTGGTGAGTTAACAGACGAGCATGCCCGCCAGGAAGGTTTCGAAAGCTTGGAAGACTACAAACAATCCATTCTTTCCATGCATCCGGGAATGCCGTGGCTTCCGCAGATGCGTGTATGGGTTCATGAATTCAGCGCAGTGAAGAAGTAATCTGCCGGGATGGACATAATGTACCGCATACTGCTGTACCTCCATGTCAGCAGTGCCATACTTTCTGTTGGGCCATTTTTTGTTCTGATTCCAATCGTCAATAAATTGGAATCGGCCGAGCCCGGGGTTCAGCAGGCATACATAAGCATCTTCAGGACATCCGTGCGCCTTGTCAAACATGCAGGACATGTACTTGTAGGCTCGGGTGTCCTTCTTATCGTGTACAGCCACTGGGCTTGGACGACATCCTGGATCGTTGCGACACTGGCTGTAATGGGAGGTTCCGTCTTTTTTCTCGCCCGGGCCTTCTCTCCCGTTCTGAAGAAATTTGATGAGCCTGGAGCAGATCAGCAGTTTCTTGTCAGGAAGCTTACCCGCTCCGTCTGGATATATCTTTTTCTATTAATGCTCATGCTCTGGTTCATGGTGGCCAAGCCTGTGCTTTGGTAAGGATAAAAAACAAGCGCTCATGATGTGCGCTTGTTTTTTTTATGCATGGATAAATCCATATTTTCACGGTTTTATGCAGCTTTTTTTGACCTTTGCTGAAGATGTGGTAACTATTATGTGCTTTGATGCCGCTTCTTTTGCCTTTTGCTGAAGATGCGGTGTCTATAAAATAGCATTATACGAACTCTGTGCCGATAATCAGAATTTCCACATGCAACTAACTTATTATTTCAAAAACCTTTCCGGAAAGTCTGTCATAATCACTTCGACTCCGGCATTATTTAACAATCCGCTGCGGGTTTCATCATTTACGGTATATACCCGCAAAGGAAACCCCGCTTCTTTTGCTTCTCTGCCAAACTCTGATAAAGCAAATCCCTCTTCACAATGAATGCTGTTTGCCCCGATGCTTTTTGCGATTTCGAGTATGTTTTCAGGGATGCCTTCAATCAAATAGCCTGTCTGCAAAGTGGCATGCAAGTTCCGGACTCTCTTCAGACTCTCTGCATTGAAAGATGATATTATGACACGCTTTTCCAATCCATATTTAAGGATAAGGTCAATTACCTTTTCTTCCATCCCGGGATATTCAATCAAATCATTTTTCAATTCAATATTAATCAGCAGTTCGTTGCCCTCCATCACTGCCCATTTTAAAAATTTCTCCAGATCGGGGATTGTTTCTCCGGCGTTCACATCCGCAAACCAGACATCAAGCTGAAGGATTTCTTCAAAGATCATGTCCTTAATATAACCGGTTCCGCCCGTCGTTCTGTCCACCTTTTCGTCATGAATGATCACAAGCGTACCATCCTTCGCCATCTGCACATCCAATTCAATGCCATCTGCTCCTGCCTCCAAAGCAGCCTGGAATGCGGCCATCGTATTTTCCGGAAAATGTCCACTGGCGCCGCGGTGTGCAAAGACTTTTGCTCTTTTATTCAAATTATCTCCTCCTATATCAACAACATTTATATATATTCTATTCTACGGCCTGCCCCAAAACCATTTTTTCATCCTCAGAATAGCCGCTCAAGTTTCACTTCGCATCCAATTCCCTTATAATGAAAACTATGAAACTTCTTTCTTCTCAGAACGTATTACAAGATATTCATACATAAAAACGAATTAGGAGTGAAATCTGTGGGAGTTCGATTGAGCAAGGGACAAAAAGTAGATTTGACCAAAACTAATCCTGGTTTGCAGGTTGTGGTGGCAGGATTGGGCTGGGATGTCAGCCATAATCAATCGCAATATGACCTGGACGCTTCAGCATTTTTAACAGGTGGATCCGGCAAAGTGCAAAGTGATAGTGACTTTGTGTTTTATAATAATCCATCCGGCGGAAACGGATCGATCCTTTACAGCAGTGATAACAGAACTGGTGCCGGTGCAGGGGATGATGAGCAAATCCGCATCGAGTTAAATAAGGTGCCGCAGCATATCCATCGAATTGCTTTTACTATTACCATTCATGATGCCCAGATGAAAGGTCAGAACTTTGGACAAGTTTCCAATGCCTATGTGAGAATTTTTAATGCCATGACAAACGAAGAGCTTATCCGCTTCGACCTTGGGCGCGATTTTACTGTTGAAACAGCCATCGTCGCTGCGGAGCTTTACCGTCACAATGGCGAGTGGAAATTCAATGCCATTGCAAGCGGATTCCAGGGCGGATTAGCTGCTCTTTGCCGCAATTTCGGCGTTTCCGTAGATGATGAGCCCGCTTCAAGTCCGCAGGCGTCATTCAGCCAGAGTCAATATCAGCAGCAAGCCCATTTTGGACAGCCAGCTCAAGGATTCAGTCCACAGCAAAACCAGCAGCCATATAGCCAGCAGGCACAATCAGGCTACAGCCCGTCGTCCTTTGGCCAGCCTGCCTACAATCAGGCTTCTTATAACACTCCACCTTCGCAGCCATCTTCATTTGGAGGGCAGACAGGTATTGGGCAGCCGGTTCAGGCTCAATCCTATACTGATGGAAATATTGCCTGCACCCGCTGTGGATCCACTAACATCCGCACCGGCCAAAAAGGATTTGGCCTTGGAAAAGCGGCGATTGGAGGACTCATCCTTGGGCCTGTAGGACTTCTTGGCGGCTTTATTGGAAAAAATCAGCTGAAGCTCACCTGTAATTCCTGCGGCAATTCATGGTCGCCTAATCAGACAGATTACGCACAGTGGGCAAATGATCAAAAGCGGCGTGCCCAGGAGCTGTTTACACGATTCAAGAGCCAGGATGTCATGGACGCCGTTGTAGCTTCATGTGCTCTTGTCGGCATGGCAGATGGCAGGCTTGATCCATCTGAACGCCAAAAGATGGTCGAGTTTGTAAACAGCAGCCAGGAATTAAAAGTATTTGATACGCAAAAAGTGATACAGCAATTCAATATGTTCGTCCAGCGGATTGAGATGGATCCGATCATCGGCCGGGCCGAAGCCTTCAAAGCAGTTGGCCGGGTAAGAAATAAGCCTGAGATTGCCCGCCTTGTAGCCCGTTATTGCATCGCGATCGGTTATGCTGATGGGAACTTTGATCAAAATGAAAAACAGGCTGTTACAGAGATCTGCATGGAACTCGGATTAAACCCTCATGAATTCCTATCTTAATATGTGAAATTCCTCAGCTCTGCCAAAATGCGGCAGAGCTCTTTTTTGTATTTATTCCCTTCTCCTCCTGAATATGCCGCATACAAAGTTCACCTGCGGGTATACTCAAAAAGATAAAGGCCCTGTTATTTCTAAAATTACTAAGGAGGTAATATCCTTGAAGGAAAGTTCGTCTACGGAACGATATATGCCCATGACTTCCTCCACGAGCGGAATGATTGTTAATGAAGCGGATGGAGTCTACTGCCTTACAGTACAGATTGTGAATGTTTGTTTTGTTCGAACATCAGAGAAGCCTGGCGACTGGGTTCTGGTTGACGCAGGCATGCCAAAATCTGCAGAGAAAATCATGGATGCGGCGGAAGAACTCTTTGGAGAGAATGCCAAACCGAAAGCCATTATTCTTACACATGGCCACTTTGATCATGTTGGTGCAATTATCGATTTGGTTGAGCGCTGGCAGGTTCCTGTATACGCTCATACACTGGAAATGCCATTCTTAACGGGACAGCAGGATTATCCAAAGCCTGATGCGAGTGTTGAAGGCGGACTTGTCGCAAAGATGTCCCCCACTTTTCCGCATGAAGGCATTGATCTCGGAACCCATGTTCAGCCATTACCTGATGACGGAAATGTTCCCTTAATGGAAGGATGGAAGTGGATTCACACACCAGGTCATACTCCCGGCCATGTCTCCCTATTCAGAGAGTCGGATCGCGTCCTGATTGCAGGAGATGCTTTTGTAACAGTGAAGCAGGAGTCCTTATACAGTGTGCTCACTCAGGAACAGGAAATCAGCGGCCCGCCCCGCTACCTGACAACTGATTGGGATGCTGCCCGGACTTCTGTACAGAAACTTGAAGCCCTTCAGCCAGATGTAGCCATCACTGGCCATGGCATTCCAATGGCTGCCGCTGTATTAAAGGAAAGCCTCGCCAGGCTCGTAAATGAATTTGATGAAATTGCCGTCCCTGACCATGGAAAATATGTAGACGGAGAACGTTAGAAAAAAAGCAAGGTTCACCAAATCGTGTGAATCTTGCTTTTTTGATGTTTAAATCAATCCAAAAAAGGAAGAGTATAAAAAAACGAATTCTAATAGTTCAGGAGGTTCATATATGCATCTTGAAAATTTTACAGGACAAAAAATCCAAATAAAATTCAAGAACTTTCCAAATGATCTCGTCGGGTCCATCACAGGCATTTATCAGCCCGATGAATGGTATCTTGTTAAACTGATCAAGACAGAAAGCATGGGAATCTGGGTTGAGAATCCTTGCTTCAAACGTACTATGGTCAAAGAGGAAGACGGTACCGACATCCCGGAAGAGCAGCAAAAGGAAGAGGATTGCGTCACCCATTTTTTAATCCGATGGGATTATATCAGTTCTGTCATTACCTTCCCGGATAAACAGACACTCGGCGTTGATAAGAAAGCAAAATTAATAGGTTTTCAGCCCTCTTAATAGATAGTTTAGCCCCCGGTTCCAGCGTCCGGGGGCTCTTTTGTTTTCGTATCGATCAGCATAAACTAACTTGTTTATCGTATCATTGCTATTCTATGCTATTTTTCATTTCATCAGAAAAGTTCACATTTATTGTTTTATAGACTATGATATATTTACCGACTTTTCAAAAAAATAAAAACCGGAGGAACACATATGTCAAAAAGAACCTGTGTTGTCACACATGATCTGGAACCCTCACAGATTGATAAAATTAAAGAAGTCATCCCCGATTGGGAGCTCATTTCTGGAAAAGATCCAGCAAACTGGTACAATGAGATGAAAGAAGCCGAAGTGATCGCCGGCTGGAAAAAGGATTTAAAAGAGATGGTCCTTGAGGGAAGCAGCAGCCTCCGCTGGTTCCAGTCCTGGAGTGCCGGGGTTGATTCCCTGCCCCTGGCAGAAATGGAATCACAGGGCATCCAGATTACCAGCGCAAATGGCGTACATGCAAACCCCATTTCAGAAACGATTTTCGCCTTAATGCTTGGGCTCACACGCAAAATCCATACATATGTAAAAAATCAGCAAGCCAAGGTATGGCATCATTCTGGAATGAAGCTTGAAATTCATAATAAAACCATCGGCTTGATAGGCACAGGCGCTATCGGGAAGGAAACCGCCAGGATTGCCAAAGCATTCGGCATGAAGGTGATTGGAGTTCGGCACTCCGGAAAACCCGAAGAGTATATAGATGAAATGTATACTTCCGGCCAGCTGAATGAGGTGCTTCCTCTTTGTGACTATGTTGTCGTCACACTTCCGCTTACACAGGAAACACGGCAGTTATTCGGAGCCGAACAGTTTTCCCGCATGAAGAATTCTGCTTTCTTCATCAATATCGGCCGGGGTGAAATTGTAAAAGAAACAGATTTGATTGCCGCACTGCAGAACGGGCAGATTGCCGGTGCAGGCCTGGATGTATTTGAAAAGGAGCCGCTTTCTGAAGACAGCCCGTTATGGGAACATAATAATGTCATCATTACTCCGCATACAGCCGGCTCCACGGAATACTATACCAAGCGTGTAATTGAAGATATATTCATACCTAATTTAAAGGAGTACATTAACAGCGGTACTCCCGGCATTAATCAAGTAGATTATAAAAAGGGATATTAATAAAGAGGGCCTTGCAGCATTCGCAAGGCTCATTTTTTATACGCTACGATATAAAACCCTTCTTCTTCCGACCACTCTGCACAGAAAATATCTTTGATATTTTGCCAGCCTTCCGTTTTAATAGATTCCCTTAGCCAATTTCCATCTTTCCCCAGTAATTTCAGTCCGCCTTCTACTACTTCTCCTTCATCAATCAATAAAGTTGAAGGTTTCTTTTCTTTTACCTCAAGTTTCATCATTTCAGGAGTGACAGGCTCTTGTTTTTGGTATTTCATTACACTTAAGCCCCCATTGGTCTCAAGGTAAGCATATTTAACTTCATTCATACTGAATATTCCTTTTTGGCGCAGCATGGTTCTCAGCTGTTCCATTTCAAGATGGTTCTTCTCCATCTCCTTTACATTCAGCTTGCCATCCTTGACAAGGATCGACTCCCTTCCCTTTAAAATCGCCCTGAAAATATTTTTCTTTTTTGCCAGAATTTCAATAATGTAAATAAATGCTCCCCATAATAAAGCCGAATAGATCACTTGCAGCACTGTTACTTTGTCATCATAAATGGTTTCCTCAATAATCCCTCCAAGTACAACTGCATAGACAAAATCAAAAGGGGTGACCTGTGAAAGCTCCTTCTTTCCAAGAATACGGGTTACAGCTAACAGCGTTACCAGTCCAACAGCCATTTTTACTGTTATTGATAAATACATCAATGCTCCTCCTCTCTCTATAGCCTCTCTATTCCCCTTAGCGGTCTTTAAATACACCTTTTCCACTATTCCACTTTTTGCAAAAAAAATGATCTCTATGTCAAGAGATCACTTTACATATACTGGCTTTTCTCTTTTCTCCGCTTCCTGAATACTAAATCCTCCAATGCCCCAGAGCCTGAAAGGACACCCCCCACAATAAGAACCAGCCCGAGCATATGGTTTACAGAAATTACTTCACCAAGTATGAACGCTGAGCCTGCCAATGAGAAAAAGGTATTCAGGTTCAAAAAGATACTTGCTTCTGCTGGCCCGATATTACGGATGGCTGTGTTATAAACCATATGGCCGATAGCTGTTGCCAATACGGCAGATGCGGCAAACGCAGCCCAAACATAGGCTGGGGCTTCGATTATACCCTTAAGTCCGCCAGGTTCCATTATGCTGCCCATTACAAACAGGATCACTCCTCCAAAAACCAGCATATAGCCTGTCAGCAATCGCGGATCTAGCGTTTTCGAAGCCTTGCTGATTATAATGAAGCTAAGAGCCTGTGAAAGAATGGAAAGGAACACAAAGAAATCTCCCGGAGTTAAGCTCGATATCCCTTTATTCCCTGAAAGGACAATAAAAGTCACGCCTGAACCGCCAAGCAGAAAACCAAGCACCTGAATGCCTGTAGGCTTATGACGCAGCAAAATAGAAGACAGGATGGCTGTCAAGAGCGGACCGGCACCTAATATAAGTCCTCCATTCACCGCGCTTGTTCCCGTTAGGCCTATGGCCAGAAAAAGATGGTGGCTGACAACACTTAAAAGGCCGCCAAATACTATGTACGAGAGTTCCCTCAAGCTCGGCTTTCTCACTTTTCCCATTATGCTTAATATCAAAAATACAGTTATACCTGCAGTTAGTATTCGCAAAGAAGTAATCGATACCGGAGGAAAATAACTGACAAGTATTTTTATAATGCTCACATTCAATCCCCATGAAGCCATGATGAAAGTGAGGAGAATGTATGTTTTTATATTATTCACATCGATCCTTCTTTCCAGAAAATCCAAGTTCATAATTTGTATCATTTTATCATATTTCAAATGGTAATATGTCTTTTTAAAGCTTTAAAATATGTAAGTGGCGGGCATGAACCTTCTGAACCTTTTCCTGCTGGCCTATAGGCAAACCAGGGTTTTTCGGCGGATGAATAACCGTGAAAAAAAGCAAAGAAACTGTATAATAGCAAGAGCAGCCTCCCATCAAAGGAACGGCTGCTCTTCTGCTTATTTTACATCTAACTCGTGAACCATCTCAGGTGCTGCTTTCATTTTATGCTGCTTTTTCGGCTTTTGGCCCATATTATCAAAACGCGCCTTATCATAAACGGCAGCTCCCACAATTTCCGCTGTATCCTGAAGCTTTTCTTTGCTGATTTTATCAATCGTGTCTTCTGGAGAATGGTACCATGGTTCAGTTGGGCTGTGAATGAATAAAGCGGCTGCAATGCCTGCTTCCGCAAAAGGCACATGGTCACTTCTGCCTCCCTGATATACTGGGGTCGGCTCACCGTTCAGCCTTTCACTGGATGCTTGAGAAAGTTCCGTTACAAGATTTTCTTCTCCATCCAAAGTCATCATTACTAAATCGCCTGCATCCTTGCTTCCCACCATATCAAGATTAAAGTTTGCAATGGTTCTGCTGATCTCGTCGTCGGAAAGACTGTCAACATAATGGTAAGACCCAATCAATCCCAGCTCTTCTGCTCCGAATGTTGCAAAGCGAATCTCTGTATCGGTCGGAATTTCCTTAAATACGCGTGCCAGCTCTAATGTCATCGCTGTTCCGGAAGCATCATCATTCGCTCCGGGAGCCCCTGCTACAGAATCATGGTGTGCGCCAACCACAATTATGTCGTCGTTTGCTTTCTTTTTGTTAGTTGGTTTCTTTGTGGCAATCACGTTGTGGGAAACTTTTTCTCCTGCATCCGCACCTTCAATGGATAGGGAAGCTGTTAAAGTTTCACCGCTCTCCATCAATGCAAGAATTGCCTCACCTTCTGCTTTTGACAGGGCTAACGCCGGAACATATTCTTCATTATGAGCTCCAAGCGTGCCGCTTAATGGACCCTCTGCATTATTAAAAATAATTACTCCGGCAGCCCCTTTTTCTGCTGCATTTAAAACTTTCTCGCCAAAAGAAATGGAACCGCGCTGGATAAGAGCAATTTTGCCTGTGAGATCAACGCCTTCCAGTTCTTCCGGTGTGCCTAGCCCAGCAAATGCGAGCTCCCCGCTTACATCCCCATTGACTGAATAGGTAAAGGATCTTGGCTGCAGGTCTCCTTCATAGCCATCAATGGTCACTTCCATACTGCTCGGAGGAGTATATCCATAAAACGTGAATGGCTGAATCTCTGTTTCATAGCCATAGGATTCGAATTGGCTTTTAATATACTGAACCGCATTATACTCCGATTCCGTACCGGCTACACGCGGGGTTTGTGAAAGATAATCAATATTATTATAAATATTTTCTGCATTAATTTTATTGACTACCTTCTTGTCGAATACATTTAACGGCTGAGTCTGTTTAACGTCTGCTGGATGTGCAAAAACTGCCTGTGTCCCAATAGCTCCAAAGATAAGAGCCGAAGCCAATGCCACTTTTATAATTGTTTTTCTCATCTAGTACCTCCAATAGAATAATAGATTCCGCTCATTAAATTTTATAATGTTTCGAAATCTCTTATAAGGGTACAAGATACTAGAGTACACTAGGTACAACCATCTATATTTTGG
>ERZ1023203.172-NODE-172-length-10997-cov-5.224273_pt1 | contig 10997 bp, 11 predicted proteins | sample MGYA00380444_ERZ1023203 | MGnify/ENA primary metagenome ERZ1023203 (study PRJEB33173, sample SAMEA4830386) | metagenome | study: EMG produced TPA metagenomics assembly of the PRJEB25223 data set... | reverse complement strand
AAGGGCTAAACCTAGTTCAAAGCCACCTGTAGAAAAAGAATATGTTCATACATATCAGTATGCAGAAGAGCCGGGCAATCGCCGGCAGGGGAGAGAACATCGGGAACCGGTTCAGGAAGATTACCGGGTGCAGGCTGACCCGCAAGAAGAGTCACTTGATACTCCTGCGTTCCTTAGAAACCGAAGAAGACGCAACTAATAAAAACAGGCTGCCTCAAGGAGGGCAGCCTGTTTTTAGGTGAATATTATTGTTTATTTTTGATAGTTGATATGTTGGTGGGTGAGTGGTTGATAGTCACAATGAAGAAAGGACAGGCATAGGCCTGTCCTTGTAGTATTTCAATACTTTGTCTGGTCATATAGGGTTAACTGATCCAAATTCTTATGCACGGTCATGAGCTTTTTGAGAAGGCTCATGAACTTTTGTTTATCTTCAAAAGGAGTAACGTCTAGTTCTTTTTTGAGCTCATTGCTTTTTTTAACGAGCTCATCGAATTTTTGAATAACTGGGCAGTTGTTTTTAGTCATATGTATTTCTCCTAATTTAAGCTCTTAAGGTAACTTTATCACAAAATATAATTTCAAAGGAAACAGCCATGTTTCATTTATATTAAAAACGAATGGTCTTTTTAACTAATTTAACTATTTTGTTAAAAGTGTCAGATTTTGTTGAAACCCGCGGAATAGAGTCATATATTATCAACATGTGCTAAGAAAGACAAGGTTGGAGAAAACCAGGGGGTGATTTCCTTGTCGACTGTATTATTTGGAACGATAGAATATTATGAAAGAGAATTAATCAGCTATTTTACAAATAATCATATAAGCAATAAGGGTGATGCTACCATGAAAATCTTCATCATGCTTGAAGCGGAGATATTCAACGTATTTTTATTTGACGAAGCGATTCGGATAAAATGCATGCAGAATCTTTTAAAAGCATTTTGCCGTGTGTCTGAAATATACTTGGTTAAAAAGTAGCCATTATTATGAATGGCACAATTAAAGAGGTCCCTGAGAGAGACCTCTTCGTTAAAAGGATTTAATTCAGAATCGTAACTTTTACCTCTTTTCTTCCCCATTGCATCGCATCTGGTGTGGCAGGTATAAACACATCAATTTCATTTCCATTAATTCCCCCGCCAATATCCTCGGCAGTGGCATAGCCGTATCCTTCTACAAATACCTTAGAACCCAAAGGAATGACGTCCGGATCCACCGCAATTACTTTTGCATCCGGATTATCGATAAGATTTACTCCTGTTTTTGTAATGCCGATGCATCCTTCGCAGCTGGCTGTATAGGCAGTTGCAGTGACAGTCAGGCTTTTGTCCGTTTCAGCTGCAGGCTGTTCTGTGTTAGCCGCTTTTACAACTGTTTTAGGCGTTGATTCCTTAGCCGAGCCATTTTTATAGATGATAAGCTCTAAACCAGGTTTAATAAGGTCTGAGTTCAGCTGATTCCATTTTTTAAGGTTATGTACATTAATACCGTATGTTTTAGCGATATTCCAGAGAGTGTCACCGGATTTTACTATGTATATTTCTTCAGGTGAAACATCAAGTTTATCATTTGGGTGAATCAAATCTCCAGTTAGACCATTCCAGTTTTTTATATCCCGAACGGACACTTCGTGTTTTTGTGCTATGGACCACAGGGTATCCCCTTTGTTTACTGTTACCTCGACTGCTTGTGCGCTCACACCTGCTGTACTCCAGATCGTTATAGCTGCGAGCAGATAATAAAAATACTTTTTCATATTAAGCCTCCTAATAGCTTGTTTGACAATTTCTATGCTAGCACAGAAAATTCTGAGAAAAAGAACAGGGAAGTTATAATTCAATTACGCACATTTCATGAAATTAACGAAGAAATGGCAAAACATAATAATGTTCATAATAGATGAACAAAAAGCATCAGAAACGGTCATATTTGATATATTTAATCCTTAAGATGGATTAAATAGAAACTTTTGTATATGGTTTTATATTGTCAACATGTTAATGCTGTAATGTTGATAGAACAGGAACTGACCGATAAATCGGAAAAGTGACCTATAAAAGAGGAGAACCAGCCGATAAAATACAAATTCTGACCGATAAAATTCTAATTTGACCGATAAATGCTGGAACTGACCGAAAAACTTGAGGAACAAGGGTTTTTTAGAAATAAAAAGATATATAAGTGAGTTGTTAATGAAAAATCCTCCTAAGGTGTTAGATATCTCACTGACAAAGCAGTAAGTTTCATTTTTAATGGTAGATGAATATAAGGAAGAATTTAATGGATATTGACTGGGGGCAAGCTCATATAATCTAGGGAAGGTGTGTCACTTGCTTACAACTGCGTATGTAAATTCTCTTTCTCGGCGATTCGATTTGACGCCAGCGATAATTTCCAATAATAGTATGAGGTTGTGTCGACACATGTGGGAGTAGGGTGTATAATGGTTACGGTTACATGTTTAAATGTTGTGAAAATTTTCAGCATTGGAGGGGATGGGCATGGAGCTTTGGAATTTATATCAGAATAACTATTTGATAGTTTTTGTGTTTTTGTGCCTGGGAGTTTTACTGCCTGTGGTGGCTTTGTTTTTGGGAAAGCTTTTGCGGCCCTATAAGCCATATGATACGAAGTATACCACATATGAGAGCGGGATTGAGCCATTCCATGATTCGAGGGTGCAGTTCAATGTCCGCTATTATATTTTTGCCCTGATGTTTGTCATTTTTGATGTAGAGACTGTATTTTTGTATCCGTGGGCTGTGGCCTATGAAAAACTTGGGATTTTTGCATTGATTGAGATGCTGATTTTTGTATTTATGCTAGTAATTGGACTTGTTTATGCATGGAAAAAGAAGGTGCTGAAATGGATTTAAAGTTGGATAATATTACACCAGAAGAAATGGAAGAACTGCAGCGTAATGTGTTTATGGCAACTTTGGAACAGATTAAAGCGTGGGCGCGGAGTAATTCATTGTGGCCAATGACCTTCGGGCTTGCTTGCTGTGCCATTGAAATGATGGGTGTAGGTTCATCGCACTACGATTTGGACCGTTTCGGATCTTTTTTCCGTACATCTCCCCGCCAGTCTGATGTCATGATTGTTTCAGGTACAGTAACAAAGAAAATGGCGCCAATTGTCCGCCGTCTTTACGATCAGATGCCTGAACCAAAATGGGTGATTGCGATGGGCTCATGTGCAACTGCGGGCGGGCCATACGTAAAATCTTACTCAGTTGTAAAAGGGGTCGACCAGATTGTCCCTGTTGATGTATACATACCAGGATGCCCGCCGAACCCGGCAGCATTGATTTATGGAATTAATAAACTAAAAGAAAAAATCCGTTATGAGGCTAAGACTGGGAAGAAGGTGATCTAACCTATGAGCGGAGAAAAAGATCTTGAGCAGCTGAAAAAAGAAGCAGCAGCTAAAGCGAAGGCTGCAGCACTGGCTAAAATGAAGGCTAAAGAGCAGGGCGAAGCGAAGGAAGAATCGCCAGCAGAAGACTTGGATCTGGCCAAGCAAAAAGCCGCCGCCGCCGCGAAGGCGAAGGCTGCAGCCCTGGCAAAGCTGAAAGCGAAAGAGCAGGGCGAAGCGAAGGAAGAATCGCCAGCAGAAGACATGGACATTGCCAAGCAAAAAGCCGCCGCCGCCGCGAAGGCGAAGGCAGCAGCACTGGCTAAAATGAAAGCGAAAGAGCAGGGCGAAGCGAAGGAAGAATCACCAGCAGAAGACATGGACATTGCCAAGCAAAAAGTCGCCGCTGCCGCAAAGGCAAAGGCTGCAGCACTGGCAAAGCTGAAAGCGAAAGAGCAGGGCGAAGCGAAGGAAGAATCGCCAGCAGAAGACTTGGATCTGGCCAAGCAAAAAGCCGCCGCCGCCGCGAAGGCGAAGGCTGCAGCCCTGGCAAAGCTGAAAGCGAAAGAGCAGGGCGAAGCGAAGGAAGAATCACCAGCAGAAGACATAGACATCGCCAAGCAAAAAGCCGCTGCCGCCGCAAAAGCAAAGGCCGCCGCCGTAGCTAAGGCGAAAGCCGCTGCTCAAGCAAAACAAGCTGGCGGGGATGACGAGAAAGCAAAGGCTATTGCAGCCGCAAAGGCGAAAGCCGCCGCTGCAGCAAAAGCAAAATTAGCTGCGGCAGGCAAAGCTGGCGGATCAGCTGATGATGAAAAGGCCAAGGCAATCGCAGCCGCAAAAGCAAAGGCCGCCGCCGCAGCTGCCGTAAAGGCAAAAGCTGCCGGAAGCAAGGCAGACACTGAACCGGCTGCAGAAAAAGCGCCATCCGTTAATCAGCCTTATCTTGATAAATATGTAAAGGTAATTGAAGAGAATCTTGGTGCTGACGTTCTTGAAGAGTACTATATTAATGATCTTTCCAAGGATGTGCCTACTTTAGTTGCCAAGGCTGAATCATATTTTAAATTGGCAGAATTCCTGAAATATAATGAACAACTTGGTTTTGATTACCTATCAGAGCTTCATGGCACTGATTTTGAGACGCATATGGAAGTGTATGCTCATTTATACTCATACAAAAAGCGCCAATCTGTAGCCCTTAAGGTTAAAATTGACCGGGATAAGCCGGAAATTGATTCTCTGCAGCCGTTATGGGCTGGAGCGGATTGGCCGGAATGTGAAACGTATGATTTGCTGGGCATTCAGTTCAAGGGCCACCCTAATTTATATCGGATTATGCTTGGGGAAGACTGGATCGGGCATCCGCTGCGCAAAGACTATGAACCGTACGATGTGGAGGTGTAACCAATGCTGCGAACCGAAGAAATGCTATTGAATGTTGGACCTCAGCATCCAAGTACACACGGTGTTTTCCGCCTTGTTCTGAAAATTGACGGTGAAATCATCAAAGAGGCGAAACCGGTCATCGGTTATCTGCACCGCGGAACGGAGAAATTAGCTGAAAACCTGCAGTATACGCAAATTATTCCTTATACAGACCGAATGGATTATCTTGCAGCCATGACGAATAATTATATCCTTGTCCACGCGGTTGAAACGATGATGGACCTTGAAATTCCGGAGCGGGCCGAATATCTGCGTGTGATCACCATGGAACTTGGCCGGATTGCCAGCCATCTCGTATGGTGGGGTACATATTTGCTGGATATTGGAGCGACAAGCCCATTCCTGTATGCATTCAGAGAGCGTGAAATGATTATCAATATGCTGAATGAGATATCCGGGGGCCGCTTAACGTTTAACTATATGCGTGTCGGCGGTGTAAAATGGGATGCTCCTGAAGGCTGGATTGATAAAGTAAGAGAGTTTGTTCCCTATATGCGTGAACAGCTGAAAGGTTATCATCAGCTTGTAACAGGAAATGAAATTTTCATGAACCGTGTCAAAGGGGTAGGAAAGTATACGAAAGAGGATGCTTTAAACTACTCTCTGAGCGGTGCAAATCTCCGCTGTACAGGCGTGAAATGGGATCTCCGCAAAGATGAGCCATACTCTATCTATGACCGCTTCGATTTCGAAGTTGCCGTACAGGACGGCGGGGATGCATGGGCCCGTTATCATGTGCGCATGCAGGAAATTGAAGAATCATTAAAAATCCTTGAACAGGCTGTTGAGCAATTCCCTTCAGAAGGCGATATTCTGGCAAAAGTGCCGAAAATCATTAAAGCGCCTAAAGGGGAAGCGTTTGTTAGAATTGAGTCTCCACGGGGAGAAATCGGCTGCTATATCGCGAGTGATGGAAAGAAAGAGCCATACCGGTTAAAATTCCGGAGGCCATCATTCTATAATCTTCAAATTCTCCCTAAATTGCTTGAAGGCGAAAACATTGCGAACTTAATTGCTATTTTAGGGGCAATTGATATTGTCCTTGGGGAGGTGGACGGTTAATGGTAGAAGAACTTCTCTATTCCGAAGCAGGTTTGCTGAATTTCGGCATTTTCTTCTTGCTTGCCACCGTTTTGCTATTAGTCGTTTTGGGATTTGTTACTTACGCCATTCTGGCAGAACGTAAAGTCATGGGATTTATGCAGCTGCGCCATGGCCCGAATCAGGTCGGCGGCCGCTGGGGGCTGCTGCAGACCGTTGCTGATGTATTGAAGCTTTTATTAAAAGAAGACACCATCCCTAAACTTGCAGACAGGCCATTGTTTATACTTGCACCAGTTATTGCATTTGCACCGGCATTTATGGTGCTGGCGACGATTCCTTTTACAGATAAACTTCAGTTTGCTGATATTGGAGTTGGATTGCTGTATTATATCGCCATTTCCGGGCTGACAACAGTCGGTATTGTCACCGGAGCATGGGCTTCCAATAATAAATATGCTTTGCTAGGCGGAATGCGTGCCGCGGCCCAGATGATTTCTTATGAGATTCCACTCGTTATGTCTGTATTAGGCATTATCCTTTTAACAGGCAGCTTAAACCTTAATGAGATCGTGGAAGCGCAAAAAAATGGCTGGTTCATCATTTGGCAGCCAATCGCTTTTATCGTATTCCTGATTGCTTCAACAGCGGAGCTGAACCGTGTTCCATTTGATTTGCCTGAGGCGGAATCAGAACTGGTCGCAGGTTTCCATGTTGAATATTCCGGCTTCCGCTGGGCGTTCTTCATGCTTGCGGAATATGTATATTTCTTTGCAATGGCTTCATTGACAACCGTATTATTCCTTGGCGGATGGCTGCCGCTTCCTTTCCTGGAATTCATTCCGGGTGCCGTTTGGTTTGCGATTAAGTTTACGGCTGTCATCTTTATCTTGGTTTGGTTCCGTGTCACATTCCCGCGCCTTCGTGCAGACCAGCTCATGGAATTTGGCTGGAAGGTTCTGCTGCCGGTTGCGCTTGCGAATATTTTCTTAACAGCTTTGCTGAAAGAATGGCTGAATATATTTTAATTGAGGACCGGCCTATAAAACTTCGAGAACTGTCTAGCTTCAGCGCCTACCCCCTCGAGGTCACAAGCCAACCCCTTCCAGAAGGAAAGATCACCTTCTTGCAGGGCTCGTCTTGTGCTTGTCGGGGGTGGGCAAGGCGCTTCCGCATTTCAAATAAGGGGTGAAAAAACATGCTTGGTTTAGCGAAAGGATTATCGTATACCCTAAAAAACCTGACACGCAAAAAGGTAACCTATGACTATCCGAATGAACCTCTTCCGCTTCCGGACCGGTTCAGGGGAATTCAAAAGTTTTATCCTGAAAAGTGCATCGTGTGCAATCAGTGTGCAAATATTTGTCCAACCGATTGTATCCAGCTTACAGGCAAAAAGCATCCGGACCCTGCCAAAAAGGGAAAAATTATTGATACCTATGATATCAATTTCGAAATTTGCATTCTTTGCGACTTGTGCACAGAGGTCTGCCCAACCGAAGCGATTATCATGACCAATAATTTTGAACTGGCGGAATATAGCAGGGATGAGCTGTTTAAAAATCTTGAATGGCTTGATGAAAATGATGAAAATATACGGAAGGTGAATAAAGCATGACGTTTTCAGGTGAGTTTTTAGCGTTTATGTCTCTAGCTTTAGTTGCGGTCATCGGCGGCGTGCTTTTATTGAACCTTACCAAAGTCGTGCATATGGTTGTCGCCCTGGTTTTTACATTTGTAAGCATTGCCGGAATTTATGTGCTGCTTTCAGCTGAATTCCTGGCTGCAGTCCAGATCTTAATTTACTCCGGTGCCATCACCATTATCATGCTGTTCGGAATCATGCTGACACGCCATAATGATACAAGCGAGCCGAAAACAGGCCGCTGGAGAAAGCTGTTATTATTCCTGGGTGTACTCGGCTTTGCTTTCGCAGTCTACATCGGGATATATAACATTGATTTGCCGTCTGCGCCGAATGACCTTCATGTCAATAATACAGAGCAAATTGGAATTGAGCTTTATTCAAAATTCATTATTCCGTTTGAAGTTACATCTGTTCTATTATTGGTCGCTTTGATCGGCTCCATTGTTTTGGCCAAAAGAGATGATGAGAAGGAGGCGGAAAAGGAATGAGTGCAGTTCCAGTTCAAGCCTACCTGGCTTTGGCTTTAATTCTCTTTTGCATCGGGCTGTATGGTGCCTTGACCAAGCGGAATACCGTGATCGTCCTGATCTCGATCGAACTAATGCTGAATGCGGTCAATATTAATCTGGTGGCATTCAGCAAATACGGCATAATGCCATCCATAACAGGCCAGATATTTGCTTTGTTTACAATCACTGTTGCAGCAGCAGAAGCAGCAGTTGGCCTGGCGATATTAATTGCCCTGTATCGTAACAAGAAGAGTGTTAACATTGATGAAATGGATGCTATGAAGCACTAAAAGACTGTGAAAAATGCAGCCGGACTGGCTGAGAATAGAGAGTAGTGAAGGCTGCCATAAATGGCGCCGCCTTTATGGACCTGATAATAAGGTCCCAATCTGACACGCCAAGCATTAGGGCGTGTTCAAAAAAGGGGATTGTGATAATGATGGAGAATGCATGGATCATACCGCTTTTCCCGCTTTTATCGTTTTTGTTCCTTATTTTATTCGGCAAACGGCTAAAAGAAGCGAGTGCATATATAGGAATTCTGTTTTCCCTGGCATCGCTTGTCTATTCAATATTGGTGCTATTTGACCGGTTTTCGGCACCAACTTTTAAAGCAGAAGGCGTTTGGCTGACTATAGGGGATGTTCAGTTAACAGCGGGTTTTGAAGTTAATCAGTTAAATGCACTGATGCTGGTGATTGTATCACTTGTCAGTTTCCTGGTACATACGTATTCGAAAGGCTATATGCAGGGTGATGACCGCTTCCCTGTTTTCTATGCTTATTTAGGGTTATTTACATTTGCCATGCTGGGCCTTGTCATCTCGCCTAATCTGCTTCAGACGTATTTCTTCTGGGAGCTTGTCGGACTGGGTTCCTTCCTGCTGATCGGTTTCTATTTTTTCAAAGAGGAAGCAAAGGCTGCGGCTAAAAAAGCATTTATCATGACCCGTATTGGAGACGTCGGCCTTTTGATCGGAATGATTCTGTTATTCTGGCAGGCTGGCAGCTTTGAATATGATGAAATTTTTGCAGCTGTTGAAGCTGGTGCCATTTCGGGCACAATGATTACGTTAACAGCCATTCTTATTTTTGTAGGGGCTGTCGGTAAATCGGGCCAGTTCCCGCTGCATACCTGGCTTCCGGACGCAATGGAAGGACCGACGCCGGTCTCCGCATTAATCCATGCTGCGACAATGGTAGCTGCAGGTGTGTATTTAGTGGCAACGCTGTTCCCGCTGTTTACTGCAAGTGAAACAGCATTGATGACAGTTGCTGTAATTGGGGCGTTCACAGCCATTTTTGCAGCAAGCATCGGCCTGGTCCAAAAGGATATTAAGCGGGTGCTCGCTTATTCAACCGTCAGCCAGCTTGGCTATATGATGCTGGCGCTGGGTTCTGCCGGATATGTAGCCGGTGTATTCCATTTAATGACACATGCCTTTTTCAAAGCCTTGCTGTTTCTAGCAGCCGGAAGTGTCATCCACGCGGTTCATACACAGAATATTGAACATATGGGCGGATTATGGAAAAAGCTGCGCGTGACTGGTCCTCTATTCCTGATTGGGACACTGGCGATCAGCGGGGTTCCATTATTTTCAGGATTCTTCAGTAAAGATGAGATTTTAATTGCTGCCTGGGCACATGGGAATACAGTGCTGTTCTGGCTAGCGGTGATTGCTGCGTTCTTTACGGCATTTTATATGTTCCGTCTGTTTTTTATGGTTTTCGCTGGTGAAGCAAGAACCGATATGAAAAATGTTCACGAGTCGCCTGGTGTTATGACGCTGCCAATGGTGGCCCTAGGGGTGCTGGCTGTAGTGGCTGGATATGTGAATACACCATGGTTTGGTACATTTCTTGGTGATTGGCTCGTGGAAGATAACCATGCTCTGGGTCATGGCCATATTGAGGGGCCTGCATGGATAATGATTGTCGCCACTGCTGTATCCCTGCTTGGAATTTTCCTTGCCTGGCTAATGTACGGCAAACGTTCGCTTGCCCGCGATTGGCTTACAAGCAGAATGCCGCTTTCATACAGTGTTCTGTACAATAAATACTATATTGATGAATTCTATTCGCTGACAGTAGTAAATGGTGTGAAATTCTTTAGCTCATTCCTGCGCTTCCTGGAAATGTTCCTGGTTGAAGGACTTGTAAAGAGCGTAACTGGAATCATGTCTGCACTCGGAAGACTTGGTTCTAAATTTCAAAATGGCCAGATTCAGACTTACGGTACAGTGGCGTTTGTCGGGCTTGCTATTTTAGTAGTCATCTATGCGTTTTCAGGGGGGTACTTAAAATGAACTTAGCTTATTTTCTATCCATTTTAGTTTTCTCCCCGCTGATTGGTATTTTAGTATTATCATTCCTGCCGAAAACACAGGAATCATTGATCAAGGCCGTTGGTTTCCTGGCTACCATTCCGGCACTGGTATTGGCGCTGATAGCCTATTTTCAATACCGGGCAGGTGCAGGCTTGGAACAGCTGAATGAAAAAGTCAGCTGGATTCAGTTTGGAGATTCCGGCCAGCTGGGCAACCTTTTTTCCATTGATTATGAACTGGGGCTGGATGGATTTTCATTAATCATGGTTGTGCTCACAGCTGTGCTTTCAACACTGGCAGCTATTGCTTCTATTCATATTAAAAAAGAATGGAAGGGCTATTTCATGCTGTTCCTGCTGCTTGAAGTCGGCATGCTGGGTGTATTTGCAGCTGAAAACCTGATTCTGTTCTTTATCTTCTTTGAAATAACCTTGATTCCGACCTTCTTCCTGATCGGAAAATGGGGTTACTTTGAAAAGGAAAATGCTGCATACAGTTTCCTGATCTATAACGGACTTGGATCTGCTGTTCTGCTGATTGTCATTATGGTGCTGTTTGCCCGAACTGGCACAGCTAATATTGATGCTTTGATGGCCGCAATGAACGCGGATAATCCGCAGCTGGTTGCGCCAATCTCTGAAAATATGAAAATGGGCATGCTGATTG
>ERZ1023203.171-NODE-171-length-11079-cov-4.274764_pt1 | contig 11079 bp, 18 predicted proteins | sample MGYA00380444_ERZ1023203 | MGnify/ENA primary metagenome ERZ1023203 (study PRJEB33173, sample SAMEA4830386) | metagenome | study: EMG produced TPA metagenomics assembly of the PRJEB25223 data set... | reverse complement strand
GCCATCTATGTCAAAACGACAGGTCCGAGTGCCCTTTCGATTCAAAATGAACAAATTAATCATCATGGGCCTGATATTCACCATGACGGCTTTGGAGCGCCGATCGGAAAATTGGCTGGAGGCATTAGGCTTGAAAATCAAACAGAACAGAGCCTGAAAAAACTTGGCATCGAGATGAATAAAATGATGCAAATCACCTTCGAAAGCGGAGTAGAAATTTCCGGCCATGTGACGAATCTGTTATTTAATCATGATTCCCTTGTTTTAATATCACTTGAAGAATGTCTCGTCAAAAAGGAAGATGAAATCTTGTTCCACCCCACTTGGGGCATCTATGATTTAGCTGTGGGCAGCCAGATTGTTTCTGCACGTCCAATCGCAGCGGATTACGCTGCATTCCACGGAGAATCTGTTATGAATGAAGATAGCCCAAAAGAAGGAAAAGCCCTAACCCCTCTGGAAGAATTATATGCGGAAGTAAGACAAATCCGGGAAACGAATTTCCCTCAGGATGTCCTTCTTCACAGTGTTATCGGAAAAATTCTTGATGAGTTCCCGGAAGAATGGCTGCTTCAGCTGGAAGTTCTGGAACTGCTTGAAAAGCATGACAAAGAATCGCCTTTGAAAAAACTGCTTCTGGACCAGCTTGAAAAGTTAAGTAAGGAAGAACGCTATGTCCGCCTGATTCAAAACGGACTCGATGTCATCTTTGATTGGAGGCATGTCACAGTATGACAAAAATAAGTGAAGAAGAAATAGCCCGGAAACTATCCAAGCTGCCAGACTGGAAAAGAAAAGACAGCAAATGGATTGAACGGCGCTATCGCTTCAAAGAATATTTAGACGGTATCGCCTTCGTAAATAAAATTGCATCTCTTGCTGAAAACGAAAATCATCATCCTTTTATCGCCATTCAATACAAAATGGTGATCGTCTCCCTCACTTCCTGGAGTGAAAATGGGCTGACAGGTCTGGATTTTAAGCTAGCCCGGCAGATAGATGATGTTTTTCTTGCAGACCATAATTAAGAAAATAAGTGCCTGTTGAGATGACAGGCACTTATTTTTCCCTTGTATCAAGTGGAAGTTCATATTCCCGAAGCACCTCGTAAAACGCCCTTCTCTTTGCATACCAGTCTGAATGCAGATTCAGCAAAATCTTTTTATCACCTTCTAAAGCAATCTCAAGCTGAGCTGGCAGCCCTCTCTTGTTTAGCTGAGTGACCGACTCTACCTCTTCCCACTGATAGCTTTCAACTGCCTTTATATTGGATACGCTATTTATATGAATTCCGCTTTCATCCAAATAGGTATACACATCAAAAGACATAAAGAATATGAAAAGAGACAGGCCAAACAAGAAAACAGCTGTTAATGTCAGCCGTTTTGAAGAATTCATTTCCCTGGAATACAGAAAAAGCCCGGCAACAGCGAACAAAAGAAAAAATCCTGCACTAAAAATCACATAAGATAGCTTATAGGTGCTAAATGCTAAGAAGAATTGAGGATGAAAGTAGAATTTATGAATGAAGTTAACACAAATGATGCTAATGGGGATTACACTTAAAATTAAATCAGGCTTAGGCTGAATAACTTAGGTATTAAACCTTTTTCATGGGGAAGCTGAATATGGCATCACTCCTTCCACTTACCTTATATTACCATATTAACCCTAATAATTAATATAGCTTATTTGTTTTGATACTGATGCCCAGAACACTCCAGTGCCCAACATCATACATTAGAGCAAAAGTTGTTAGGGCAGGTCACTAATAATAAGTGACGGGGAGGTATAAAGGTATGGCTATTAATGAAGAAGCGCTGTGTCAGCAGTTTGCAAGAACAATCGGCGGCCAGGAAGGATTTGCCGGCGGGAAGTGTGTAGCAACGATTAATCGGGATGAACTGGAAGTCACCATTATGGGAAAACCATTTAACGTAACAACTTCTTTCTCATTTGAATCGATGGATACCAGGTCAGGACGGGCATTGTGTCTGGGCAGGGTGGCCCTTTTGCAAAAGGAAGTTGATGGATTTGCTGGTGCCATTATTAAACAGGGAATAACCGTTTCGTCCGTACACAATGAGTGGCTATTTGATCAGCCCAGCCTCATTTATGTGAATATCCAGGATGTTGATCATCCAATCAATTTTGCAAGGAAAGTCAGAAGAGCTTTAAGAAGTTAATCATATAATATAAAAAAAGCAAGCCCCATTTAGAATGTTGTAACTAAATGGGGCTTTTCCTTATAGCACTGACTGCAAATCCTCAATTAAGTCTTCGGCATCCTCCAGGCCAACTGAAATTCGAATCAGGCCATCTGTAATTCCCAGTTCCAGACGGCGTTCTTTCGGTATCGATGCATGCGTCATTTTGGCTGGAAGGGAAATCAGGCTTTCAACTGCACCCAAACTTTCTGCCAGGGTAAAATATCTTACTTTTTTCAGCACCTCTTCTGCCTTTTCACCGCTTCCGGCATCGAAGGAAATCATTCCGCCAAATCCCCGTGCCTGCTTCAAGTGAATGTCATGGCCTTTTTGATCTTTAAATCCTGGATAATAAACCTTTGAAACCTGCGGAAGATTGGTAAGAAAATTCGCCACCCTTTTCGCATTTTCTTCAATTTCCTCCATCCGAATGGCCAGTGTCCGAATTCCCCTGATTAATAGCCAGCTATCCTGCGGTCCCAGAACAGCACCAATTGAATTTTGGATGAAGTGCATATCTGCTGCAAGCTGTTCAGTATTCACCACAACCAGCCCGGCAACCACATCACTATGTCCTCCTATATATTTGGTGGCACTGTGCAAGACTATATCAGCACCCAGTTCTATTGGATTTTGCCAGTATGGTGTACTGAAGGTGTTATCCACAATCATAAGCAAATTCTTGGATTTGGCCAGTTTGGAAATTCCGGCCAGGTCTGTAATCTTCAGCAATGGATTCGTCGGTGTCTCAACATAGATGGCTTTTGTATTTTCCTGTATTGCCGCTTCCACAGCAGCCAAATCACTTGTATCCACAAAGGTTACATCTACATTATATTTCGTCAAAACCTTTGTCACTAACCGATAGGACCCGCCATACACATCATCTGTGAAAATAACATGATCTCCTGTTGAAAATAAGTGCATTACAGAAGAAATAGCTGCCATGCCGGAACTGAAAGCAAACCCGCGGTATCCGCCTTCCAGATCCTTTATTAATTCCTCTAAAGCATGCCTGGTCGGATTTCCGGTTCTTGCATACTCATAAACGAAATTGCCCACTCCATCTTGTTTAAAGGTACTGGCATGGTGGACAGGTATGGAGACGGCACCTGTATAATCATCTCTGGAAATACCGCCGTGAATCATTTGTGTTTTCCTTCTCATTGTTCATCCTCCTCATAAATTGATTTACTTATATACCGCTCACTGCTGTCAGGAAAAATGGTGACAATATTCGTGCCGGGCCGAGCATTTTCAGCTTCTCTCAGCGTTGCTTCAAAAGCAGCTCCTGACGAACTTCCAACTAAGTATCCTTGCAGCAATGCCAGCTCCTTCACTCGTTTGAAGGCATCTTTATCTGAAATGGTATGAATGGCGTCAAATAGGCCTATTTCCATATACGGCGGCAAAAACTCCATCCCGATTCCCTCGGTTCGATGCGGCCCTGCCTTTCCGCCATTTAAAACGGAGCCTTCAGGTTCGACGATAACTGTCTTTATCTTTGGGTTCTTTTCTTTAAGATATCTGGCGCAGCCCATAAACGTACCGCCAGTCCCTGCTCCAGCTGCAAAAATATCAAGTTTCCCATCTAATGATTCGAAAATCTCAGGTCCCAATGTTTCATAATACGTTTGCGGGTTATTTTCATTGCTGAACTGCTGAGGACTATAGGAATTAGGAATCTTCAGCAGCAGTTCCTCCGCCTTCCTAATAGCGCCTTTCATTCCTTCTTCAGTCGGGGTATTAATAACTTCTGCCCCTAACGCCTTCATTAGCTTCTGTTTTTCAACACTGAATTTTTGAGGTACGACACAGATGATTTTGATCTTCGTTCCAATAGCAGCAAGCGCTAAGCCAATTCCTGTATTCCCTGCAGTCGGTTCAATTACAGCCCCATCTTCCGGAACCAGCCCATCCTCAATAGCTGTCTGAATCAAGTTCTGTCCTAACCGGTCCTTTACACTGCCTCCCGGGTTAAAATATTCAAGCTTTGCGAAAACATTTACTCCCTGCGGAATAGCATAGTGTTTAATTTTCACAAGAGGGGTACGCCCAATCAATTCATTCACACTGCTGTAATAATTCATCGTCAGCACCTCTGTTTTTCAGAAAGAATGGTTACTCTTCTTCATTGCGTTTTTTGGATATTTCTTATTCTTTTAATTCCTATTATTCCTACTTGTATAGTATGTTTTAAGTTTATTTTTGTCAATTGTCAGCTGAAAAATCCGCTGGCAACTGAGAATTAAGGATGATTGCAAAGTTGCCAAGTGAGATATTAATTCATACTATACCAATAAGTATTATAAGAATTGAAGGGGTGATTTTTACAATGGGCCGTGAATTTGTAGATTTGTTTGATCATTGGGCAGAATCCTATGATCAGGCTGTAACGGGTAAAGACATTGAATATCAAGAGGTGTTTTTGAATTATGAACATATCCTTCAAGAGGTTGCCAATCTTGTGAATGGAAATGTGGTGGAATTCGGTACAGGTACCGGCAACCTAACTCAAAGGCTACTGGAGAAAGGCTGTTCAATAATCGGAGTGGAACCTTCTGCTGCCATGAGAAAAATAGCAGGCAAAAAAATGCCTCATCTTACATTATTAGATGGTGATTTTTTAAACTTTCAATTGTTTGGTCCCATAGATGCCTTTGTCAGCTCGTACGCATTCCATCATTTAGAAGACAGCGAAAAAGCCAATGCCATCTCTAAATATGCCACCCTCCTTTCAACTGGCGGGAAAGTCGTTTTTGCCGATACTGTCTTTGGAAGCATGGGCGAAAAAGAGACTTTTATCCAGGAAGCTAAAAACAATCATTACCTCAGCCTGGCACAAGACCTGGAAACAGAACACTATACAACCATCCCCATATTAGAAAGCATGTTTCATTCCAATGAATTCTCTGTTGAGTTTAAGCAGCTCAATCGATATGTATGGCTGATAGAAGCAGAGAAACTTTAGGAAAACGAAGCTCAATGACTGATAACCCTGCTGATCCATAAGTTGGTTCAGCAGGGTTTTCTTTGCCTTAAGCATCCAGTTTGACTTCTAAAATATTTTGCAGTATATTAATTGACGTATCAATCATTGACCTATCAATTATCTAAAAGGCGGGGGATGCTGTGTTCAAATGTTCAAAGGAAGAAGAATTAATTGCTGCCCGGCTGTTTGAACTCAGCAAACAGACAATGCCAAAGTTTGAACGCTGTACAGGCATCAGCCAATCACGGCTTGAGATTCTTCGGGAGCTTTTTGAAGCGGAAGAAATTACGCAGCGGGAGCTTCAGAAAAAAGTGAATATTGATCATGCTGCTGTCACAAGACACCTTAAACAGCTGGAAGAAAAGGGCATGGTGATCCGCAGGAAAAATCCTGAAGATAACCGTTTTACTTACGTCAGCCTGACAGAGGAAGGCAAAACGAAAATTGCTGCTTACTGCGAAGAAAAGAAGCGGTTTATTTCCAAAATCCTGAACGGCTTTTCGGAACTTGAGCGAAGCACACTACTAAATATGCTCACACGCATCCAGGAAAATGTAGATAATATTTAATTTTCACATCCAGAAAAACATAAAGGAGAGTTCATCATGAATAAAACCATTATCAATGACTTTAAAGAAATCATCACAGGCCGACGTTCCATCCGTAATTATGACCCAACAGTCAAAATCAGCAGAGAAGAAATGGCTGAAATCCTGGAAGAAGCATCTTTAGCTCCTTCATCCGTAAACCTGCAGCCATGGCGTTTTGTGGTCATTGATTCAAAAGAAGGCAAAGACACACTGGCACCGCTCGCAAAATTCAATCAAAGACAAGTTGAGACATCAGCAGCTGTCATCGCTGTCTTTGTTGATATGAAGAGTGAAGCATACATTGAAAAAATTTATGATACAGCTGTTGAAAAAGGATACATGCCTGCTGATGTAAGAGACACCCAGGTGCCATCCATCAAAGGCTTAGTGGAAAATATGACATTCGAGCAAAAGAAAGAAATGAACCTGATCGATGCTGGTCTCGTTTCCATGCAGCTAATGCTTGCAGCTCGTGCCCATGGCTATGATACAAATCCAATTGGAGGCTATGAAAAAGACAGGATAGCTGAAGCATTCCATCTGGATAAGGAACGCTACTACCCTGTCATGCTTATCTCAATCGGCAAAGCTGCTGATCAGGGGTATAAATCTGTCCGCCTTCCTGTTGAAGATATCACGGAATGGAAATAACTCATAAAGGAGAAATATAACATGATCATTATTCATGCTGGCTTCCAAGTACAAACTGATAAAGAAAATGATTTTCTTGCTGAAATCCGTCCGCTGATCGAGGCTTCCAGAGCAGAAGAAGGCAATATCTCTTATGACCTGGTAAAAGATACAGAAAAAGCGGGTTCCTATACCATGATGGAATTGTGGAAGGATATGGACGCTGTGAAGTTCCACAATCAGACAGAACATTTTACATCATTTACAGCAAAGGCTCCACAATACTTTTCTGCACCTCCTCAGGTGAAGGTGTATGATGCACTGTCTGTAGATAAATAATAAATTATCCAGAAAAAGACGCTTGGAATTTAAAATTTCCAAGTGTCTTTTTCTGGATATACAGTTTGATTTATAATCTCTGCCTGGGGTTTTCTACTCATTTTATTCATTGTTCTCTTTTTGATCATGATAAGCAATGAGGATGACTTCTTCTCCCTTTTCCTCACTTAACCGCTTTTCCAGATTATGCACCTGCTGCAGATCTCCGTCGGACAAATTTGCAAAATGATATTGTTTATCCATTTTTCATCACCTTTTCGTAATAGGATACTTAAAGTTTGTGTTTTCCAGGCATTTTTATACCAAAAATACCCGGATTCAATCTTTATTTAATCCCCAAAATGGCAATGGCAATGACTGTTAACACCAGACTCAGCAGCAGTGACATACCCCAATGTTTCTTTTCGGTCATCTTGAATAACACATTCATTACAGAACTGATTGCCAGAAAAATAAAGAATACAAATAAAAAAATCATAAATTCCATTATCGCTTAACCTGCCTTTTGTCCTGTTTCGCAAGGAAATAAGAAGAGCTTCCCATCATCATGCCTCCGAAGATCCCCATGAAACTGCCGGCGACAGTCCAATAGGCAGACAGAAAGATGCCGGACATAAGCAAAATAAGCCCTCCTATAAACAGGGCCATTCCCACTTTCATTCTGCTTCTTCCTCCTGTTCCTTAGCCTAAATCTTTCACAACCGCCATTTCCTTCCCAAATCGGTGGCCATGATCTGCAAACCCCAAACTTGCATAAAGCTTGTGTGCCCCAAGATTCTCAGGTTGGTAGCCTACTGCAATTTTTTTCGCATTCGGCAGTTTCGCCATTTCCGCAATCATCAGATCCGTCGCTTTTTTTCCTATTCCCTTGCCTTGGTGCGACTTATCAACCATAATCCGGTAGATCCAGTAAGCTTCCAATTCTTCTATACATGTATTAAACATTAAAAAGCCGACAGCTTTATCTTCCAAGTAAATCACATACGGTCTCAGCGCCGATTCAAATTTAGATTGCGCAATGGAAACAGCATTCGGCTCCAAATTGGCTTTTTGTTCCTCTGCAAGTTCGAGCAGGCAGCATTCATACCAATTATCTGCTGTTACTTCTTCTATTCTCACATTCCCAGTATTCATTTAAATTTCCCCTTTTCACATTTTGGGGAAACGCTGATATTAATTAGGCGTTCTCCCCTTATTTTGATCCATAATAACTAAAGTTTTATTTAGCATATTGAACGCCTCCTTTTACTAAATTGTCAGAAAAAACAAGACTCACTCATTATACTATAATATTCCAATAAATGCGCACATCGGATTTCAGTTATTTTTTCTATGAAAAGGCCATATATAATATATTGATTCAGCAAAAAAAGGGGAGGATGCGATATATGCCAGCGAAGCAAATTCGTTTACGGAGAATTCAAAGCCTTGCTCACGACATTATGGTAGAAATGAATTCAAAGGAAGACCATAAGAAGAATGAATCATACAGAACAGTCATTGATCACCTATCACGTGCGATTGGGGAACTATCTGATCCATCGGGTGATTATTCATTGGATTATGTAGAAGAAAAAGTAGCTACTGCCCATTATAAAATCTTTAAGAACATGAAAAAACTGACTCCACTTCGAAAAACAAAAGAATCAGCATGGTAAAATTTTTTTGAATGAAACTGATAATTATTATCAATAATAGATAAAGAAGGTAACCAAATCGGTTACCCCTTGGATCAAACTTCAGGTTCAAACGTTTTACAGTCTGTCTCTTTGCTGTTGGACGCCTGCTTGCCTGTATGGCTGACAACATAGATAGCATCTGCACTGCACTTATTTCCCTTTTCCCAAAAGGTGCAGTTATTTACTTCACAAAGAACATCTTTAGCCATGTATATCACCTCCTGATTTTATTATTTTAGCCATTCAGGATGGTGATATACTTGCTTGTTTATTTATCCATGTTCCACTCTTCCTTTAAAATCGCATAATAATATTCATCCCACCATTCATCGCCATGTGGAATGCACTTTTTGAAAAAACCTTCCCGCCTCATGCCGATTTTCTCCATCACCCGGTAAGAAGGCGGATTCTCAGGCTGGCAGGTTGCAATAATCCGGTGCAGGCCATGTTCTTCAAAGCCATATTTCAGCACTGCATATGCTGCTTCTGATGCGTAGCCTTTATTATAATACTTCGGATTAAAAACCCAGCCAATTTCATATGTATGATCGCCAAAATACTTATGAAAAGCGACATGGCCAATCAGTACCTCTTCATTTTTTAAAAGAACGGGAAAATGCTCTGCTTTTTCGGTATTCATGCGGATAAACTCTTTAGCAGCTTCTTCTGTAAAAATACCACCTGGAATGTATTTCATTACTTCTGGATTTGATGTGTACTCATAAACTGCCTGCCAGTCTTCTGACTTGAACTTTCTTACGGTTAATCTCTTTGTTTTAATGTCCATCGTCTTTTCCCCTATTAAAATTTATAAAGAGAGTATTCTTCTCTTTTGGAAAAATCCCCTCTAAATTCTGGAAAATTTCATTACTTCACTCTAATTTGGAAGAAACTGGACTATCTTAAACTGAGGCAAAGTCATATGGTATCAGGCTTGATGCAGGCAAAATTAAGCTGATTTACTGATAACCATGACAGCTTCTTAGGTCACTAAATCTTAATTTAATCTAACTGGTGCAACAGGTATCGCCTTTGCATCTTTTATGCTGACTTTTTCTATGCACAAAAATAGCATCCGCATGGGACGCCATTTTCAGATATAGTTTATTTACTGATTATTATTTTCTTCAGAAGGCTCTTCATCCATATCAGGTTCTTCTTCATCCATTTCCTCTTCGCTTGGCTCTTCACTTAAATCTGGCTCTTCGTTATCTTCCTGCTGATCCATTTCCATGTTTTCCTCATCTTCCGGAGGCGGATCCTGCTCAGAAGCACAGCCTGCTAACATTAATCCTGCTCCTAATGGAATTGATAAAAGCAGATTCTTATACTTCATTTTTTATCATCTCCTCTTGCAGTATTATGTTTCTATGTAGACTATTCCCCTGGGTCCGCAATATAAACATGAGTGAAAGGTTACATATATTGCGGATAGATTACATAACAATTATTTCAGTCCGTATACGACAACCATGAAAAAGCCTCTGGCCATGATGCAGGAAGTACCTTCAAAAAAAGCTGAACGCACATAAATTTTTCTATCCGCACACAAATCTTTTCTATCCGCACAGAAAAAATTTTATGTGCATATATTTTTCAGCTATCCGCACATAAATCTTTCCAGATGGAAAAAAACAATAAGAGTTTGGTTCAGATTTGCAAAATACAGGCATTTTCTTCATTACTTTACTGATACCTTATCTTTTTTTGCAATCGGCGCAGGTTTTCCAAACAGATATCCCTGAAAAAGCTGGTATCCCTTGTTCCGAAGCCAATCAAAACCCTCCCGGTTTTCAATCCCTTCAGCTTCCATATGATCCTTGCAAAAATCAAGAAAATCCCGCATGGTCATCCTATGCACACCCTTATTATGCAATAGTTCTATTTTACTTTATTACCAGGAATAGGATACCTTAAAAAAACTAATTACAGTGCATTCCCAGCCAGCAAAAAAGACCACCCCCAGCCTCAGCCGAAGATAGCCTTATAATGAATTACTCATATCGCAAAGATTCAATTGGACTCAGCCTCGAAGCTTTATTAGCCGGCAGCAGTCCGAAGATGATCCCGATCGCCATTGAGAAGAAAAGTGCTCCTGCGACGACCTGCCAGGAAATGAGCGATGGCCATCCGGCAAATAATGAAATCAGAGATGCCGAACCCCAGCCCAGCAGGATTCCCAGCACTCCGCCGATCAAGGTCAGTGTGACAGATTCGATTAAAAACTGTCCCATGATTTGCCCCCTGGTTGCTCCCAGTGCTTTACGGATGCCGATTTCCCTCGTCCTTTCGGTTACAGATACGAGCATGATATTCATGACACCAATTCCGCCAACAAACAGCGAGATACCGGCGATACTGCCGATGATTAACGTCATGACCTTTGTAATCTGGCCGATTCCTTCTGCCATTTCTTCCATGTTGATGACCATATACGATTCTTCTGTATTATGCATCTTGTTAAGTAAGCTGGCAGCCTTCTTTCCGGCAGTCTGAAGCTGATCAGCGGATTCTGCCTGAAGCGTCACCTGGGTAAAGTCACTCTTCCCATAAATAGTCTGCCATGTTTTAGTAGGCACATAGATCTCAAGAACACCGAATGAAAAGAGCCCTGTCGGCTTTTTCATGACGCCAATGATTTC
>ERZ1023203.170-NODE-170-length-11090-cov-4.794382_pt1 | contig 11090 bp, 10 predicted proteins | sample MGYA00380444_ERZ1023203 | MGnify/ENA primary metagenome ERZ1023203 (study PRJEB33173, sample SAMEA4830386) | metagenome | study: EMG produced TPA metagenomics assembly of the PRJEB25223 data set... | reverse complement strand
CCATGATCCATCATTATCAAGGTCACGATCTGAACCGCTTCTTGAATTGTTATAGTAGTCTCCTGCAGTAGAACCATCCTGAGTAGATGAATCTTCTGGAATAGAATCATATTCATCTGAAGAGTCAATCCCTTCATTGCCAGAATCTATTTCATAATCAAGTTCATCTTCAATCGTTTCAATATCCTCCTCAAGAATTTCCTCAGTTATTAAGCCATCCTCTACCTGACTATCGTATTCTTCATAATAGGAATCTGCTTTAACGCCACCCTCTTCGTAGGAAGCCTCTTCTATATTCTCACTCACCTTTTTATTGCTCTCTAATTCACTTAAGTTGCAGCCGGTTAAAAAAACAGCAGCAACCGCTAAAAATGCTATTTTATACACTAACTAACACCTTTTTCCATTTTTCTTTAATTATAACTTTTATAGAAGATTATTAGAATTTTTTTCTTATGAAATGCCGCTAGTTTATTAAACGAAACCTTACATTACTAAAGAACAAAAAAGGAGTCAGCACTTAACTGACCCCTTACCCATAATTTATAGCGGAATTTCCCTTTTTCTAATCTCAACCTTTACATCATTCTTGCAGTACTCAATAAACTCTACCATATTTGCAATCAATTCTTGGTGATAAGTTTCCCCATTTTCTTTAGTAGATACAGTAGGATCACCTACTATGCCTACATTGAGGGTTCCCTCTCTGTATACGCCCACATCACTCGGAACAAATATCCGGTCTCCCTCAACAAAAGGATCATGCTGTAAAAATCTATGCTTTTCACTTACATTTTTTACGGCCTTATCCATTTCACAAAGCTCCGGATGAAGATACAGCATATGGGAAGTTTCCATTTCAGCTGCATGACCAACACCGCCAGGTTCTGACTTTTTAACTTTCCTGGCAACCTGATCAGCTATATAAAATGGATCTGCAATTGATAAAAATGCACCTGTCTCATTGCGAAGCTTTGTTATGGCAATTTTTAATGGGGGCAAATTTGCCTCACGATGTCCATTTACGATGATGATCTTTTCAAATCCATGATAGATTAAACTTTTACAAACATCATACATCAAATTCGTTAACGTTTCTGGCCTTAATGTAATAGTTCCAGGATAGGCCATATGATGAGGGGCCCAGCCTGTCCAGTTAGGAGGAGCCACTAACGTTTCGGTCCGTTTGCCAGCCTCCTCTGCAACCTTTATGGCTACGAAAGAATCTGTGCCAAGCGGTAAATGCTTTCCATGCTGTTCAACACTGCCCACGGGGACAATTATCGTTTTGTTTGATTTTAAATATGCCTCTACATCTTCCCATTTGTTTTCTTGGAGCCAAATACTTTTCAACTTTCTCATCCTTTCATTTGTTTATTCTGTTAACCTGTTTAAATCTTCTTCATCAAGGTAGTTCCAGCGTTTTCTTGAATATAAGTAATACCAGAATGTAATTAAGATAATCCACCCTATTCCTATTAATAAAGGTATAGTCTCTATATAAGTTAGTATCCAAAAGGAGGCAATCGCTGCGACAACGGCAAGTACAGGTATATTTTTAATATTTAATGGAAAACGGAATTCTGCTTTAATATCCGGCCGCATGACCCTAACGACAATGAGAGCAATATTCATCAAACCCATCATCAGCCAGTTTGAAAATACGGCTGCACCTACCGCAATCGAAATGGCTTTACCATAACCAAAGGTACTCATCAGAGTTGCACCTAATGCAATGATTCCAGTAAAAACCGTTGCATAGACTGGAACTTTCGTTTTACTGCTAATTTTCCCAAAAACTGCAGGAACAGCATTTTCTCTTGCTGCTGCAAATAGCATTCTTGATGAACCCAGTAGGCATCCGATTGTTGAAGTACCGGTTGCGGTTAAAGCTGCGATGGCAATCAGAATTGCACCAAGACCAGGAAGCACAGTCTCAACAGCTAAAGATAGCGGTGCTTTAGATTCGGCAAGTGCAGTTATATCCGCTGCGGATACCACCCCATAGCCAGTTAAGCAATATAAAATAACTACTGTAACCAGAGCAGAAACCTGCGCTAGTGGCAGATTCCTTCGAGGATTTTTAGCTTCTTCTCCTAACGTAAGAACCGCCTCCACCTGCATTTGTCCAAATGCAATCAATGCGGTAGCAGCAAATACTCCAGTCCATCCATTAGGCAAAAAATCACTCTGTAGAAAAGGACCCGCCGGATTAGAAGCAATAGAAATAATGGCAATCGCAAATAAAGCAATGACCTGAATAACTGAGAAGATTGTGTTTATCTTCCCAGTAGCATTTATACCTACTAAAAGCAATCCAGTGATTAAGATGGAAATGAGTGGTGCCACTACCGTTGCCGGTAAGGATGGGAATATATAATTAAAATATCCGCAAATCCTAAGTTTACGGCTCCAGCTGCAAAGGCGAAGGAAAGAAAATATAAACCTGAACACCAAAGTGCCATTAACCTTCCCAAGTCCTTATGGATCGGTGAAAAGGCAAATTTTGAATATGCATATGAGGCACCTTCATATGGCCAAATCGAGGCAAGTTCTGAATAACTCATGCTTGATAATATGGCAATAATACCGGCAATTAGAAAAGCAACAAAAAGGGCTGGTCCTGCTTGCGCAACTGCCGGGGCTATTACTGTAAAGATTCCTCCTCCTATGAGGGCTCCAACACCGACACTCCACAAATCCACAAAACCCAGACTTCTATGAAGCTGGCCATGACCTGCTCCATTCAGTTCATTTCTGCTAATAACCTTATTTGTCTCCAACTTTATCCCTCCATTTCAATTATTGGAATATGCATTTCATTTTTATAATAATTTCGACAAAAACTCCCTCATCCCTTCAAAATATTGAAAAAATTAAAAAACACTTCTAATCAATTAGAAGTGTCTATAAATTATTTTCTATTTTACTGGCTGTTTCTTTTAAGAGTCCTATAAATTTCTCCACATGATCGAGCTCAAAATCCTGAGACATACCAATCATGCTGATAGCACCTAATACCTCTTTTAACTTTCCGAATACAGGAACTGCTATAGCAGTTGTGCCTTCATAAAGTTCCCCATGGCTAAGTGAATACCCTTTTGCTTTTATTTCATTCAACTCTTTTTTTATAGAATCATAGCTGATCTTTGTTTTAGACGTAAACGATGTATATTCGTAATTACTTAGAATATAATCCTGTTCGTTTTCTGGCAAATATGCGAGTAAAATCCTTGGACATGCAGCTGCATAAAGAGGTACTCGCCTACCTACTTGAGGATAAACCCTAATTGGATTAAGTGACTCAAACTGTTCTATATATACAGCATGATCTCCATCCCTAACTGCAAGCTGAACCGATAGTCCGGTTTTATTTCTAAGTTCAAGCAATTCACTCTTAGCGTATTCACGAATATCAAAATCACTTGTAACAATTTGACTTTTTTCAATAAAGGCCATTCCTAGTTTAAATCTCATTTGTCCTTCTAATGTTACTCGCTTTACATAACCAAACTTCTCCAGAGAACATAGCATTCTGAAAACAGTAGGCTTTGGAAATCCGGACCTTTCAGCAATAGCATCCAGAGTTAGAGAAGGGGTTTTCATAGAAAAAAGTTCTAATATAGAAAGTGCCTTTTCGACACTCCCGCTCTTGCTTTGCCTTTCTTTCATCATTTTTTGCTCCTTCTAATAATATGGGATGCGCTGTTCATTTTAACATATATTAACCGCTTTCAGTTTTATAGTTCAGATTATAATTGTAGGATAAGTGAATTATATTTACAAATTTTCCAATATACAGATACACCCCTTCTCTTTTGTTATTAATATTATCTCTAAAGCAAGTAGGCTGTTGTTCTATTTGCAAAGAATCAAAACAGCCCATAACTAATAAGAGCTCATTGATACTATTGAAGAAGCAGATTTTACACCCATAGAAGTTGAATAGAACCTTATATTTTATGATAGAATACTGAAGACCAATAAATAAAAGTGAGTGAGGATATATGAACATTGTCATTGAAACAACACTTAATATAGAGGGAAATAGAGGTTCAAGCCGGGGAGAGTTTTTTGTCAGTAACCGTGACTTTAAGGAAGATCCAAATTTCGCGGTTGCTGTAGTTGCCTATGAGTGGATCCAACAGCAAAAAAGAGAAACTGGCCAAAGAGAAACAATAATCGAAAAAGTTACCTGGAATGAAGTGAATGACATTACAGATATAATGAAAGAAATTCAACCTCTTTTACCTGAGGATAATTTACCTTTTTAGCTCCCCAAATGGGAATTTTTATATTCACAACAATGACACAACGTACTAACTTTAAATTCAATATAACACCTTCTTACTAATCTTCTACGAGTTTTGTAATTATAAACGACCAAATCTACCATAGATTTGGTCGTTTATTTGTAACCTATCAAAGTTATACGAATTTGCTGCCTAAATATTCAGTAATTTAATTATACGCTTTCTTATTTCCCTTCAAATATTCAACTATTTCTTCTGGTGTTTTATCGTTTAAACCTAAATCAGTTAATTGCAAGGCATTCGCTCGTAAATCTTCTTTCCTAATTAAGGATGCCAAATCAATGAATAAATTGGATGCAGGAGTTTCTACACCTAATTTTTCACCTAACTTTACAAATGGATGTAGCCCATAAGGAATATCTTCATATATATACCGATAATTTATCGTTGTCGGTGCTTTACCAGTCTTATAAGCTGGATTGTTTTGAATTGCATCATATATATTATCTTCATCAACGTCATAGAATCTTTTTAGAAGTTCTGGACAAGTAGATAAATTTATATTTAATTTTCTGCCGATTTCTAATCGTTCATTTTCAATTGCCTCAATTACATTTACAACAGACGGAGTGGCACCATCTGGGTAGAAGAAGAAATCTCCCTCTGATTCTATTCTGCCAGTATTTAATAACAATATAGGTACATGAAATTGAGGATTCACGTTGTTTAAGGTAGTAGTTAGTACACTGTCCGTAGCAACTAATTGCGGATAAACTTCTTTTAGTCTTTCCTTTACAATGGAAGCGTCAGTTGCTGGGAGAGTGGCAAACTCTAAATTTTCCTTTATCTTTCTGATACGAACATGCCCTGGTTCAATATAGCGGCAAGTATAAATAAGGGATTCCGTTTCTGCTACATAAACTTTTTTATTCATTCCGACTTCGTTAAATATATTTCTAAACTCTAGAGCTCCCCAATAGCCTGGGAATATCATGATAATCTGATCGTCTTTCAGATACGGTGCAATAGAACGAGCAACGCTTTTATGTGCCGTTCCAGTAGTTGTCACCATTATTATCTCTGTGTCACTCATAGCAAATTCCAAATCCGTTGTTGCAGTTACTGAAGCAAACCCTTCAAATACGCCCTCTGCCTTAATACCACCATTTTCTTTAATTTTAGCAATTAAATCTGTTTGAATATCATATAATACAACTTCATGATTTAGATGGGTAAGATGCGCAGCCATACTTTGACCGCCATTTCCTGCTCCAATAATAGTAAATTTCATTTTTTTATCCCTCTATTTCGTTTATTTTTTTTGATACTTTTTGATCCTCTTTTTTTGAACTAAAATTCAATTGAACTATTATACCAGCTAAAATTAATCCTACACCTACTGTATCCGTTATTAACCCTGGAACAATAAGAGTTAAGGAGGCTGCAATGAGCAAAATTCTAACGAAAATATTTGCAGACTTACCTATAAACCAACCCTCTACACCGGAGGCTAACACAAATGCCCCAATTAATGCAGTTAAAGTAGAAACAAGAATTTGAATCGGTGTACCTTGTAATAAAATAGCTGGCCCATAGACGAAGACAAATGGAATAATAAATGCTACAATCCCAATTTTCATAGCTGTAAATGCAACTTGCATTGGTTTCGCATCCGCTATACCTGCAGCCGCATATGCTGCCAGTGCTACAGGAGGTGTAAAGGCTGACAAACAAGCAAAATAGAATACAAACATATGTGCACTTAAAGGAGATACGCCCATCTGAATTAAAGCTGGGGCAACAACTTCATCTGTAATTAAATATGCGGCTGTAGTAGGAAGTCCCATTCCCAATATAATCGTTGCACACATGGTCATAACCAAGGCTAATACTAAATTATCTCCAGCTATTGATAAAATCAGTGAGGCAAATTTTAGCCCCGCACCTGTTAAATTTAATACTCCGATGACGAGCCCTGCAGTTGCACAAGCCGCAATCATTCCTAGAGCAGACCGGGCACCATCAACTAAACAGTTAATGAGTTTTGAAAAAGTCATCCTTGTATGTTTTTTTACAAAAGATACAATAATTGTCGATGCAATTGCCCAAATTGCAGCTTTGATCGGACTTGTCTTTAAAACAGTCATTGTAAAAATTAGAACCAACAATGGAATAAATAAATGACCTTCTTTTATCAGAACATTTTTTATGTTAGGAAGTTCATTTTTAGGTAAACCCTTTAAGCCTAATTTTGCCGCCTGTAAATCAATCATAATCATGACTGTGAAAAAGTATAATAATGCGGGTACTATAGAAGCATAAACGATATTAAGATAGGAAGTTCCTAACAATTGAGCCATAATAAAAGCAGCCGATCCTAATATAGGAGGCATAATTTGGCCGCCAGTTGACGCTACAGATTCAACCGCACCTGCGTAACGTGATGGATAGCCTATTTTCTTCATCAATGGGATAGTAAAAACCCCTGTTGAAACTACATTGGCCACTGAGTTTCCAGATACCGAACCAAATAAAGCACTCGAAACAACAGCTGCTTTGGCTGGTCCTCCCCTTTTTCCACCAGTTGCACCAATTGCAAAGTCTATGAAAAACCTACTTCCCCCCGTCACTCCTAAAAAAGATCCGAATAGTATAAATAAGAATACAAAAGTTGCGGATGCACCGATTGGCACACTAAAGATTGCATCCATACTATTTAAATAACTTAATATACGATCCCAGCTATACCCCCTGTGTCCAAGATCACCAGGAATATACTTTCCATAATGTGCATACAGGATAAAAATTAAAGCTAGGATCGGGAGTATTAATCCCGTTGTTCTTCTGGTAATTTCCAAAACAGCACCGATTAAAATTATGCTAACTAACAAATCCAAGGCCGTAGGGGCGACACCTATTCTATAAATTAATTCATCCATTTCAATGATGAGGTAAGAACCTGCAAATAAAACTAGCAATATTAAAATATAATCAATAATGGTTGCTAATAAACTTTTATAGGCAGACCTCTTCATTGGGTAAATCATTAAAATCAATATAGTGCCTAGTCCTAAGTGGACCGTGTATAAAACCCATGGTGTAATTGGATAAAATCCTAATACAAAAAGGTGAAATAACGACATAAATACTGCTATAAGGGTGAAAAGCTTTAACTCTATCCCACTAAGGGCTTTCCTTAACCCAGAATTCTCTTGAATCTCCAAATCAGTTATTTTTTCTTCAGACACAGCGAACCTCCCGATACCAGATTCCTTTAGATTGAAATTTCATCCGCATATTTTGTAGAAACATATTATTTGTTAGAAAATTAAGGATTATATATAATTATCATGGGGACTTCTAGGCAATTTTTTTATTTACCCAGAAGTCTCCTTATGGAAAATTGATGGACTCCCTTAACTTCTCTCTAAAGTAAGGAATTTCTATTGTGCTTCAGGAGGCATAAGGTGATCAGGAATTTCAATCCCAACTTCCTTGTAGTATTTAACTGCACCTGGATGGTACGGGATAGTACTATACTTAACATTTTCAACCAGCGTTTCTTTTGCACTTGGGTCCACTGCTAATAAGTCTTCATGTTTTTCAAATGTTGTTTTTACCAGGTTATACACTAAATCCTCTGGCAATTCAGATGATGCAATTGCAATGTTCCAAAAGCCTGGCAGTAAAATATCTTCTTCTTGGTGCTTATAAGTACCATTCGGAATAGTTGCCTTAGACCAATAAGGATACTTTTCTAGTGCCTTTTTCATTTCATCTTCAGTTAAACCAATGTGCTGAACTTCGTGCGTAGTTTCAAGATCAAGCATGAAAGGCCCCGGTACTCCTGTGACCGCAAAACCAGCATCGATTGTTCCATCACGTAAACCATCAACTGCAGTATTAGTTGGTATTGCATTAACCCTAGCCGGCTCTGATCCTAATACCTCTAATAGCCCATTTCCTGCTTCAGCACTAGTACTTCCCGGAGCACCTGTACTAACATTTTTACCATCAAAGTCGCTAATGCTAGTAATACCACTATCTTTTAAACTGTACATATGCATTACACTAGCATACATTGGAAAAATCGAACGAATCTTAGTATATTTTTTATCTGCCCAACCTTCTCCATTATAGGCTTCTCCTCCAAGCCAAGCGGTCACAAAGCCTAAATCCATCTCTCCATTTTCAATTAATTGAATATTCGCATTTGGACCACCTGTAACTTCTACAGCAATGTCAGTACCTGGGACATTTTTTCCGATAATATCGGCCCAACCGCCTCCCCATACATAGTAAGTGCCACCTTGACTAGAAGTGCCTAAGAGCAATCTATGTTCTTCTGCTTTTTCCTTATCAGTACTTCCGCTATTATTAGTTTTCGAAGTGCTACTTTGAGAACAACCTACAAGAAAAAGAGTTAAAGCAGCAACTATAATAAATAACTTTAACAATGTGCTTTTCATTTAATTTTCTCCCCTTATCAATTATTTATTAACTCAATCCTTTCCTTATTAATCTACTTAAATCTTGCAATCCCCCTTTACCTAGGTAATATTTTCACACCTGAACCTCAGACAATTGTTGCTTTTTATATTGAAAAATACCTTGATGCTCATTTAACCATTCTTTATCTTGCTTAAATACTTCATTTAATTTTTGTAGCTGTTTTTTAACTTCCTTAGGTGCTGGGCCACCACTTGTATTCTTCGATTCGACATTATTTATCGGATCTAAAGCCTTTTGAATGCCGTCTTTAGATAAAATTATTTCTCTACCTAATACTGATTTTGATATTTCCTTAATGATCTCTGAGTTTATTTTAGAAACCGGTATTTTTTTATCTATCATTTCACTTACTAGGTGCCCTACAACCTGATGTGCTTCTCTAAATGATATATTTGCCTCGCGAACGATTGTATTAGCAAGCTCAGTAACTGTTGAAAAGTTCTCTAATGAGCGAATATACATTTTTTCTTCATTAAATTTTAATGTCTTGATTGTCGCTGTCATAAGGTGAAGACAAGAATCTACCTCATAGAAAGCATCCCAAAGATATTTAAAGCTTTCAGTGGCATCACGACTATGTCCATAAGAAGTGTTCTTTAAACAACTAGTTGCTGATACTAAGGCAGCAATTACATGACCTGATTTTGCCTTGATATGCTCTAATGTAATTGGATTTTTCTTCTGTGGCATGATGCTGCTGCTAGCAGCTACCGAATCCCCTACTTCAACAATTCCAAATTCATCAGTAGACCATATGTATAGGTCATGACTAAAACGACTTAAATTGTTCATACATATATTCATAGCTGAAAGCGCTTCTAAAACGTAATCTCTAGAAGCTACACAATCAATTGAGTTAGCCATTGCGTTGTTAAATCCTAGTAGTTGTGAAGTTTCTCTGCGGTCAATATTAAAAGATGTTGATGCCATTGCTCCGGCACCTAATGGGGAGATGTTGGTCTGGTTGAAGGATTGTATGAATCGTTTAAAGTCTCTCTCTAATGCAGAAAGAATAGCCGACAGATAATGAGCAAGTGTTACTGGCTCAGCAGGTTGCATATGAGTATAACCTGTCAAAACGGTATAAAGCGTGTTTTCGGCTATCTTAATAATTTCTTCTCTAAGCTTAATTATCTGCTCACAAATGCTCAAAAGATTATCTCTGCTGTTCATTCTTGCCAAGGTGGCATATAAATCATTTCTACTTCGGCCGGTATGAAGTTGACCACCAACTTCGACACCTACTATCTTTATGAGAGCAGCTTCTATATTAAAATATAACTCCTCTAATTTAGGGTCTAATTCTAAACTAGAGGCACCCATTTGATTTATCTCATCAAGCGCCTCCATAATTTTCTGCCCATCCTCACGTGTAACAATTCCATTGGAAATTAACATTACTAAATGTCCTTTATTAATATCCATAATATTAGTAAAGGATCTCTTTTGCTCAGCCTCTAAAGCGGGCAAAAGAAGATAATTAATTACCTCTTCTGAAAGATCCACTTTTAATCTTTCTCTCAAAAAAATCACTCCTTTGAATTTAATATCTAAGAAACCATTTAATCTCAGAGTTGAATTTCTGAGCTAAATTGGACTTTACATCTGTCTCCTCTAATAATACTAGTAAATAAAATAACTGGGTTTCCTTGAGGGGTCATTAATAACTTTGTTATCTTTAGAGCAGGTTGATTTTGTTCTACTTCTAACACTTTTGCCTCAAAAGAATCTATCAGCACAGGCTCAATAGAATTCTGATATTTTGTCATTATAATTCCATATTTTTCAGTTATTAGATCAATAAGCTTTCCTTCGAGATTATTATCAAGCAAATCTGGAATAAGCCCTACAGGGATATAAGATTTCTCAATTGCAGCAGGCTCATCATTAAAAAATCTTAAGCGAATGATTTCAAATACTTTTTCCTGATCTTTTAAATTAAGCACTTTTAATTTCCCCGCTGTACCCTCTATAACCTTTATGCTAATTGGAGTATGCTTTGTTCCTAGTTCTTCAGGAAAAGTAAAGCTAATAAAATTCCCCTCAATTTTAGGCTTAGAAACAAAGGTACCCACTCCTTTCTTTCTTGTTAATATACCTTCATTAACTAACTCCAATATAGCCTGCCTCATTGTAGATCTACTAACAGAAAAGTTTTTTGCTAAATCGACCTCATTCGGAATTTTATCGCCACTTTTCCAGTTACCATTTTCGATTTTTTCTCTTATTAGCTCCTTTATTTGGTAATACAATGGAATACCACTATGTTCGTTAATTAAATCCTTCATCTTAATTCCTCTTTATTCAAATTTTGTTTTTTGTTTC
>ERZ1023203.169-NODE-169-length-11117-cov-4.229886_pt1 | contig 11117 bp, 9 predicted proteins | sample MGYA00380444_ERZ1023203 | MGnify/ENA primary metagenome ERZ1023203 (study PRJEB33173, sample SAMEA4830386) | metagenome | study: EMG produced TPA metagenomics assembly of the PRJEB25223 data set... | reverse complement strand
CACCAGTTGGTGCCGTTCAGTCCTGGACTGGCGATCCATGGTATGAACACATCGCTGATGATATGAAAGATGTTCAGGTTGTGGGGACAGAAAGCGAAGTCAATGTTGAAGCAATTGCAGCGCTGCAGCCGGACCTTATCATTGGCAACAAGATGCGCCAGGAAAAAATCTATGACCAGTTAAATGATATTGCCCCTACTATTTTCGCTGAAACATTGCGCGGAAACTGGAAGGAAAACTTTGAATTATATGCAAAAGCACTTAATAAAGAAGAAGAAGGCCAAAAAGTCATTGCAGATTATGACAGCCGTATCGAAGAAATTAAAACAAGCCTTGGCGATAATTTAAACCAGGAAGTTTCCATTGTCCGCTTTATGGCTGGCGATGTCCGCATCTACCATAAAGACTCCTTCTCAGGCGTCATTCTTGATCAAATTGGACTTGCACGCCCGGAAAGCCAGAATGTAGATGACTTCGCTGAGGTAAATGCAACAAAAGAACGCATTCCTGCTATGGATGGAGATGTATTATTCTACTTCACATATGAAACTGGTGATGGCGAAGCAAACAAGCTTGCAAAAGAATGGATTGAAGATCCATTATTCAAAAACCTTAAAGTAGCACAGGAAGGCAATGTTCATGAAGTCAGCGATACCATCTGGAATACTGCCGGCGGCGTTATTGCTGCTAACCTGCTATTGGATGACTTAGAGAAATATCTAGTGAAGTAATGCTAAACTCGTGATTGCGCTCCCATAATACCCCCTCTTTTATAGGAGCTCAAATATATTAAAAGGAACCTGAACCAATCAGGTTCCTTTTTTATTTGTCCATATTACATTTTCCCCGCTATTACTGCCATACAACCAAAACTTTCTTTTTTTATTGCCTTCCATTCATAAGTTTTCCAAAACCGGCAACAATAAGCGTAATGCCAAAAATGATGGTGATTTTCCTATGAGAAAATGGTTGAAAAATAAGCGGATTAAAGAGGATATCCAGCATAAGGAATGGGAAAAATCCTTGATTAAATCCAAAGACTTCAAAAAAATCTTTTATTATAACCAAAAAACAAATGTGCGCTTTGGACTTACTTTCATGGCTACTTTAATTGATGAAAATATTATTCAGGATGGTGTTCTCCCCAATCTGCTTGAAGAAGAATTCAGGGAAATAGAGGATATTAAACAGCTTGTCCCTGTGGCCGATGTTCAGATTTGTGATGATCCTTCTCTAATCGAACAAAAGCTTTTAAATGGCTACGTCATGCTGACGATTGAGACAGAACTTAAACATTTCGGCTTTATAGCTGCACAAAAAGAAATCGTCAGGGGGCTAAGCCAGCCTGAAGTTGAATTTTCCGTTATCGGTCCTAAAGAAGCCTTTGTCGAGTCAATGGGCCAAAATTTAAATTTAATCCGGAAACGTCTGCCGGTAAAAGAACTGATTATTGAAGAATTCACACTGGGAAGCCTGTCAAAAACTTCAGTCGCTATCCTTTATATGGAAGATATCACAAATGAGGATAATGTAAACACTGTCAGACAGAGACTTACAAATGTGAAATTTGATGCCATTACAGACAGTTCCTATATTGTTCAGCTGATTAGTGATAACTCTAATTCCCCTTTCCCTCAGCTGCTTGATACAGAGCGGCCTGACAGGGTCGCGGGAATTTTGGCAGAGGGAAAAATAGCCATTGTGGTTGACGGTTCACCTCATGTGTTAATTACACCAACCACGCTTGTTGAATTTTTCAGTTCTTTTGAAGATTATTTTTTAAATTGGATTTTATCTTCTTTTTTCCGGCTCATCCGTTTGTTCGCAGTTGCGTTTTCCATACTGGTTACACCTATTTATGTAGCAACCCTTTCATATCATTATGAACTTATTCCAAAGGATTTGCTTAGTACATTAATTACATCAAGGCGGGAGATTCCACTCCCTCCGATTCTGGAGGCATTGTTTCTGGAGCTGACCATTGAATTGCTGCGTGAGGCAGGAGCCAGACTTCCGACCAAGGTCGGCCAGACAATCGGTATCGTGGGAGGAATCGTAATTGGGACTGCATCTGTAGAAGCAGGCTTAACGAGTAACGTCCTGCTCATTATTGTAGCTCTCGCCGCTCTCGCCTCCTTTACAACACCTGTATACAGGATGGGCAATACGATCCGTCTGCTGCGCTTTCCCTTCCTGTTTTTCGCAGAATTATGGGGCCTTCTCGGGATTGTATTTTGCTTCTGTTTACTGCTGACTCATTTAATACGGCTGACTTCACTTGGCAGGCCATTCCTTGAGCCGCTCTATCCGCCTCGTGTTGTGGATATGAAAGATGCCCTTATCAGGCTTCCATTTGAAAAGCAATCCAAAAGGCCGATATTTTTGCGGACAAAAAATCCAATCCGCTTCAGTAAGAAAAAGGCGGAAGAGAAAAAAGATATCGACGAATAATGCCAAATGTACCAACTTAAATGGAGGTGAACCAGATGAAGGAACAGCCAATACCAGAAAGATTGCAGATTTCTCCCTTTTTAGTATTTTACTTGGTCATGTCCATGCAAATAGGGATTGGTGTATTAGGATATCAAAGGATAATTGCAATGGATGCAGGATACGATGCGTGGATTTCCATATTATTTGCCGGCGGATGCATCCATGTAATTATTTGGATGATTTATAAAATAGGCGAGACCGTTGGCGGCGATATTGTAACAGCTCACAAATACGTCGTAGGGAACTTTTTCGGCAAGGCACTCTGCTTCATTTTTATTGGCTATTTTATCCTGTATTCCTTAACAGTAGTAAGGACATTTATTGAAGTCATACAGGTTTGGATGTTCCCTGAATTAAGCACTTTCTGGTTCTCCTTCGGCTTTATGATTCTTTGTGTTTATATTATTTTTGGAGGATTTAGAACAGTAGTCGGTACAGCCTTCTTCGGGCTTGTACTGCCGGCTTACCTCCTCCTCACATTCGGCTGGGCGATTAAATTCTCCAACTTTTACAATCTGCTGCCCATCTGGGATCATTCCATTAAAGAGATTCTTACAGCTTCTTATCATATGTCCCTTACTTTTATTGGGTTTGAAATCATCCTTTTTTTCTATCCATTTATTAAAGAGCCAAAAAAATCACAGAAGTGGGCTCATCTGGGCGCATTAACAACCACTCTTATTTACACAATTCTAGCGATTATTACTTTTGCCTATTTTGCCGAAGACCAGCTGGCTAAACAAATTTGGGCCAGCTTAACGATGTGGAAAATTGTTGAAATGCCCTTTGTTGAACGATTTGAATATATCGGGATTGCCAACTGGAACCTAATCATTCTTCCGAATGTGTGCATTTCCATCTGGATCGCCTCCAGGCTTATTAAACGGGTCTTTAATATCCGCCAGAAAGTGGGAGTGTTTTTTGTAGTTGCTGCAGTGCTGTCCGTTATATATTTTCTGGATACAAGAGAAAAGATCAATACACTTAATGACTATGTAGGAAAAATGGGATTTGCTTTTACCTTTATTTACATTCCTTTGCTTTTCGCTGCTGTGATGATCGCCAAGAAGCTGAAAAAGGGGAAGAAAAAATGAGGAAGCTTATACTATTCTGTCTTATTTTGCTGCTTACCGGCTGTGTGGACAAAGAAATACTCGATGATATTAATATTGAAGTAGGAGTTGGCTATGATGTAGCAGATGATTCAAAAGACAAATATAGAGGTACTGTATTATTCCAGGAATTCCAGCCTGATAAAAGTGTGATTAACCGGACATTCTCAGGAAGTGGGAAGCTGCGCCAGGACCTTCTTCTCGAAGTGACTAAACAATCATCAGAGCCAGTCGTAACAGGCGGGTTAAAACTGGCAGTTTTTGGACCGGAACTTTCCAGGAAAGGAATTTATGATCTTGTAGATTCCTTTCAAAGAGACGCAAGTATTGGAGCTCGGGTATTTGTTGCAACTTCGGAGGGAAAAGCGGAGGATCTGATGGCAGGAGAGTATGGAACAAGAGGGAATTCAACCTATATTTATAATCTTATACAGCATAATATTGACCATCGGGATATTCCCAAAACCAATCTGCATATCTTGGCCAATGATTATTATCAGAATGGCAAGGACCCTTTTCTGCCTCGTCTAAAAAAAATCGCTGATGATAAAGTGGAGATAGTTGGAATCAGCCTTTTTAAAGATGATAAGGAAGTAGAAATCCTTCCTGTAAAAGATATGTTCTTTTTTAAATTGCTGGTCGATAAATATAGTGAAGGAAACTTCGATGTTAAATTAAAAAAGGGTGAGTTAGCTGCTGTAAAGAGTTTAAGGTCCAAGCATAAAATTAAGATAACTGATCATCATGCTTCCATAACGATTAACATTGAAGGGATTATTCGGGAGTATACCGGAGATAAGTTAGCATCAGAGGTTGTTAGCGCTGTTCAAAAGAACCTGGAGAATAAGGTCGAAAAGGAATGCCTCAGACTATTAAAACAGTTTCAGGAACTCGGAATTGATCCAATTGGGCTTGGCCAAATGAAAAAATCCAAGCATCGGAATTTTGATTTTAAAAAGTGGGAAGATGACTACAAAAAGCTGAGTTTTGATGTGAAAAGCAATGTAACAATTGAAGAAACCGGTGTAATTGAATAAAGAGCGGGCTTTCGCAGCCCGCTCTTTCAATTTTAATCATTTGTCGAGAACATATACTTTTTATAGTGATAGCGGATCGAGAAAATCAGCCCCATGGCCAGCATATTCCCCATCAGCGAGCTTCCTCCATAGCTGATGAAAGGAAGCGGTATGCCTGTGATTGGCAAAAGGCCGATGGTCATCCCGATATTTTGAAAGACATGGAATGTAACCATGCTGATGACACCTACACAAATATAGGTATAAAAATTGTTATTGGTTTCCATGCCAATCTTGGTAATATGGTAAATCAGCAGAAAGAAAAGGCTGACGACAATGCTTGCGCCTACAAAACCAAATTCTTCCCCTACGATACTGAAAATAAAGTCGGTATGGCTTTCAGGAAGATAGACTTCCCTCGTTCCATATCCTTTCCCGCTTGTTTCCCCTGATCCAATGGCAAGGAGGGAGCGTGTCAGTTGAAATCCGGTTGAACTTTGATAGTTATAAGGATCAATCCAGGAATAAATACGTGCAAACTGATATTCCTTTACCCCTAAATACTTCTCCAGAATATCCGGATGCCATAAAACAAAATACAGAATAGTCCCTGCAAGAGCGGCTCCTGTTCCAAATATTGGCGCCAGAAGCTTCCAGCTGATTCCTGAAATGAATATCATGCCAAGCATGATTGCCAGAAATACAAGGCTTGTCCCTAAATCAGGCTGCTGCATAACCAGCAGCAGCGGCACCATTGTTAAACCAACCAGTTTAATGAGCAGCCATAAATCAGTCTGCATGGTTTTATATGCATTTTTTTGGTGATGCTCGTCAATTGTTTTCGCTAATACCAGAATAATAAACACTTTAACAAGTTCTGCAGGCTGCAGGGAACCCATACCCGGAACCTTGTACCATGCCTTCGCCCCATTAATGACCGGGGCAATGCTTGATGGCGCCACAATCAGGAATCCAAGCAGTACAATTCCCAGGCCGTACACATACCAGGAAATCTTCTTCAGCTGATCGGAATCCAGTGTGATTACCGCAGCGATGATTCCTGTTCCAACGGCATACCAGACAACCTGCTTCAAAAGGAAGTTTTCTGTATATTGTCCCGTTGTCTGTGCGCTGTAAATGGAAACGGCACTTACTAGAAATAAAAGCATCAATATTAATACTAAGCCCCAATCCAGCTTAGGAGGTGTATATCGATTTGAGGTCATGATCATTCTCCTTTAAAGAAAAGCGGAAGCGCCTTGCCCACCAAGGAACGCAGACTAAGAACGCCACGTCCTGTGGCAACGTCTGCATAACCCGCATCCTCCCAAAAGCTGTCGCTTTTGGTCGTGCGATGTTTATGCTGACGAAGCCTTCCTTGTCCTGCGGGCCTCAAGCACAAGACGAGCCTCACGGAAAGGCGTCCTATGCCTTTTTGGGGGGCTCGGCTTGTGACCTCGAGGGGGCAGGCGCTGGAGCTAGACAGTAATCTAACTTCAGAATTCATATATTCTTATCAATTAACAAAACCATTTGCCTTTAGCTTTTAAGGCATAACGGAGCACAGCGCAAGGAATAGGTATGTACCTCACATTATTCCCCGCTACAATATTTCATTATATTTTTTATAGAGATAAATCACAACTTCTAAAAGCGAATGGGTATTATTTCAAATTTTTATGATTACTGAGAATGGTTATTTCCGTCCATATTCAGCATCCGTCTAAGGTACCCATCAATCGGGTACACAAGGCATTAAGGCCTAGCTTTAAACTTCCCGCTGAAATATCTCACTTTTATATCATCTCTCATCCATTCAAGATTATTAGGTACCTGAGGGATGCTGTAGCCAATAAAAATTGGTGTGGTAATATAGCGGGGAACAATTTTTGAGTAAATATCCCTGCCCAGCCTGTAGAAAAACAAATTATAACTATTGCTTGGAAATGGAAAGGCATTCAGAATATAATGGGCAGCTGCCTGGATGCATTTTGCAAAGTACGGAATATCATCCTGATCGGCAAGCTTTACATTGAATTCATAAAAACCGATTCTAGGTGAAGTGGATAAAGTGAACACCGTATTGCTTTCCTCATGTATAAGGAGGCCTTCAAAGTCCTCTGCCTGAATTTTTTCCTTGTAATCAATATTTCTCAATCCGACTATTTGCATATGCGGATGGGCAATACTCCCCCCGGATAATGGACCGTGGTTTTTGAAAAATAAAACAGACTCATATTCTCCGCTCTCTTCCATTTGAAGCCAATGTTTTAATCCAAATGAAATCAGCCTGACCAAATGCTCCTCAGGATAAATGGATAGCTCACCGTCACATAGATCCGTTTCAATCAGCACGGTCTGATAGGAGTTTTCCAGAACAGGAAACTTATTTTTCAGCAAAATAATTGAATCCTCAACGGCGATAATATCCGTCAGCTCCTCCCTTGCACAAAAAGGGCAGTTTATATCCTTATTCCGAATGCTATTAGGCTTTTGGACCCCAATTCCCGTATTAAAATGCAAATGTGTTTCTGACATCTCTTTGACACCTGCTTTTCTGTAATCTCTCCCCTTATATTATCATGAAAATGAAAGCGGAGTATCTGAGGCAGTTTCTTTGGCGCTCTTGCCCGAAGGAGACCCAGGTTCGGACAGACTCCGGCCTTTTTCTGCCTTTCCTGTCCGAACTTGCCCTGCAGGATCCCAAACTACAGCTAAAGTTCATCTGTATAATTAAATAACTCCTGCCTGACCCAACAAAAAATCAGCAGGGCATGAAAGAACCCCGCTGATTAATGCTTTATTGCACCGTTAGTTCAGTTTCTGTGTGCTCGTGAATATCGTCGCCTTTTTCAACATGTGTCGTGATGGTGTATGTGCCCGCATCGCTAAACTGATGGTCGGCAGTGTATTTGCCCGGTTCCGTTTCAGGCATGTTCACCCATTGAGGCGTTGCGCCATTAAGTGAGATTTCAAGCTTTACTTTAGCATCCGCCAGCGGTTCCCCTTCATTATCAACCATGGCAGATAAAGCTGTTTGTTCGTTTACATGAATTTGGTCAGGTGCCTGCAGCTCAATGGATACTTCTCCGCCATGGCTGTGAGAGTGGCCTTCTTCAAGTCCCTCATTTTCTTGTTCATGCTCCGTTCCCGGGTCCTCCGCTTTTGCCTCGCCAACTTGTATGGAAACCATTGGCATTGTATGCTGGCTTCTTGCCGTTACATGGGACTGAACATAGTAGAGGCCTTCTTCTGTAAATATATGATCAGCTGTATATTTCCCCTCTGAGTCGTGCTTTGCCTCTGCCATTTCACCGTTTTCTTTTTGTCCTTCCTGCCATATTTCAAATTTCACCTCATCCGCATCCGTTACGGCCTCACCGCCTTGTCTGACAGTGACGGCAAGGGTTGCCTCCTCACCCGGATCAATGGTTTCAGGCACCTGGATGACTGCTTCAATGATTTGCGGCACTTCGTCGTTTTTGGCAGGCTTTTCTTCTTCTGATTGGCTGCATCCGCCAAGAACAAGCAAGCTCGCCATTATGCTGAATAATAACTTTTTCAATTTAGTGTCCCTCTCTTTTTCTATATTGTCTTTTGATATTATCAATATAAAAGCCATTTGTGATAAAACAATGAAATCTTTTCAAAAAATAAAAGACCCTTTCAGGCCTTTTGAGATTCAGTACAAAGGATTGCTTTTAATTATGAGTTTTATACTAGATGGAAGCAAGATCATTCAGGACCACTATTTTGTCCCCTTCTTTCGCTATCTCTTCTGCAGCCTCGCAAGCCAGCTTTTTATACTGGTGTGCATTTTCCTCATCGCCGGCTAGTTTATATGCACGGGCTAGAGCTTCATAAGAAAATGCCAGATCAAAGTCTCCAATTTTGTTAGAAAGACAAATTTCAAGATTTCTTTTAGCATGAAAGAGAGCAGGCTCAGCTCTGTTTAAGACTGTATATACCCTGGATATCTGCCACTCTCCCCTTGACAGATTAACAGGCTGACCTGCGACACCCCAATGATAGCACGATGCATGCGCCATATGTATCATTTCGTGGTCTTCCTCATCGGTTCTATCAGGATTTTCCATTAAATCCCACACTTTATTGAATAAGCTTATGGCTATTTTTTTATGTTCGTCTTTTTCAATTAATGCTGGCTGTGCCATATAATGCATCTCCTTTATACAGGCTTATAAATCTAAATACAAATAGAATTAGTTCATTTCAGCATCTCTTTTTATGATTTCGGCATTCTGCCCGGTTTTTCCTTTTCTTTAGAGCGTTCCCCATCTTCTAAATCAGCTTATCCGTCATATATTTAGAGAATGGAGGGATTTATATGAATTCTAAATTAAGAGTCCATTCTATTTTCTTTTATATAAACAGCTGGATTTTCAGTATTTGTGCAGCAGTGGCGCTCGCTGGGGTTGTTGCGCTTTATCCGGCTGCCTTCACCTCGTCACATATGAATGTGCTGCTTAAGGACATTAAAGCCGACCAGCTCTTCATTCACATTTTGAAAGCTGAGAATCATTATTTTCACAAGGAAGTTCCCGCTGAAAGCTATTCCCTATCCGGAACCCTATTTAAGCTGGCAACCAACACACAGCCGAAGGATATCAGAACGTTCCTTGGCCGGGAGCTGCCTGGTTTTTCGATCTTCGACACTGGTATTGCTGTTGCCGGAGAAGGTACCGACTTTACCAACCTTCCAGTGGAATCTGCCCCTCCCCTAGAAGTCCTTTTAAAAGAAAAAGAACTTGCTATGAATGACGGTCAAAATGAAGAAAATACGGCTCCTCCAGTTATTCCGGACAAAAAAGGGGTTCTTATTTACCATTCCCACAGCTGGGAATCGTTCGCTCCGCTTTTAAAAGATGTAAAGGATACTGATGAGGCCGTTAGTCCAAATGAACAGGTGAATGTTATTGCTGTCGGGAAAAAGCTTAGTGAAGAGCTGGCGAGAAAAGGCATTGGTGCTGAGCATGATAAAACCAATATTGCCTCAGAACTGAAAAAGAAGGGCTGGAACTGGGAAAATTCCTATGCCATGTCCAGAGAAACTGTACAATCTGCCATGGCAGAGAATAAGGATGTTAAATTCCTGATTGATATCCATAGGGATTCGCTTCCCCGAGGGAAAACAACCGCAGTAATTGGCCAGGAACCATACGCGCGACTGTTTTTTGTCGTCGGCAAAGAGCACAAAAACTATGAACAGAACTTAAAAGTGGCTACCGAGCTCCATAAAGCATTGGAAGCAAAATATAAAGGAATAAGCAGGGGAGTTTTTGTTAAAGGAAAAAGTGAAGGCAACGGCATTTACAATCAGGATCTTTCCGAGCGGGCTCTTTTGCTGGAATTCGGAGGTGTTGAAAACAATCTGGATGAACTGAATAACTCCATCAAAGCATTTGCTGATGTGTTTAGTGAATATTACTGGAAGGCAGAACCAGTCAATGCGGAAAATTAAGGCTTGCCATTATTGTCTCCTGTTTACTTTTTTCAGCACATGTATTCTTTACCTTCTGTTTGGCATAAGCATCATTACGATTGCCAGCCTATTTTCAGGAATTATCCTCTCAATCATCAATTTAATAGAAGATGAAATGAAGGCATTCAGAAAGGACCACAATGGCTGATTAAGGAAAAAATAATTATTTTCTGTTTTAATAGAAGAATCAAACAGGAAATAGGAGTGATCAAAATGAAAATAGCTATCATAACAGGTGCATCCAAAGGTTTAGGAGCATCCATTGCCAAAAGAATGATTACAGAAGGAACTGGCATCATATCTGTATCAAGGACTGAAAACCCTGAGCTGGCAACACTTGCTGCAGAGAATCAATTATTCTTTGCCCAATATTTCTGCAATTTGTCCTCACCGGATGAGCTTGAATCTGCTTTCAGAGAACTGACAGCACTATTGAAGGAAAAACAGCCGGAAACCCTATATGTATTTAATAACGCAGGGGTCATTGATCCAATTGGTACTGCCGGAAACCTTGATCATGCGGCATTAATTCAAAATGCTCACGTTAATCTGATTGCTCCTATTATGATTTACAACATCCTGCTGCGTGAAGTTTCAAGTGAAATGACCATTGTCAACATTACTTCAGGTGCTGCTGAAAGGCCCATACAGGGATGGAGTGCTTACTGCAGCACAAAAGCCGGAATTAATATGTTTACGGAAACAGCTGCATTGGAGCTGCTGACAGCAGGCAGCACCCACAAGATTATTGCCTGTAGTCCCGGTGTTATGGACACTGCTATGCAGGGAACCATACGTTCATCAGCGAAGGAAGCATTTCATGATCTTGAAAAATTCCAGGCATATAAGGAGAAAGGCATGCTAAGAGATACGGAAACTGTGGCTAATGCACTAGTCAATTTGCTTCTGCAGAAGGAAATTGAGAGCGGAAAAGTTTATTATGTAAATGACTTAATCTAAAAAGCAGCAACAGCGGGCTGGATGAGCCGGCTT
>ERZ1023203.168-NODE-168-length-11204-cov-3.948695_pt1 | contig 11204 bp, 9 predicted proteins | sample MGYA00380444_ERZ1023203 | MGnify/ENA primary metagenome ERZ1023203 (study PRJEB33173, sample SAMEA4830386) | metagenome | study: EMG produced TPA metagenomics assembly of the PRJEB25223 data set... | reverse complement strand
CCGCTGGACATTGAATAAGCTCCCTTGAGTAAACACCGCACGAAGAAAATGCGAAACCATTTTCGAGGATCTCGCCTTCCGCTACAATCAACTCAGTAAATAAGGTACATAAAGCAACAAACCTTTCGAAAACATCCAAAAATAAAAGACAGGGATATTTAGCTTTTCCCTGTCTTTTACCATTCAAACTGTTTAGAGAACCGAATCCAGAAAATTTTTGGTTCTCTGTTCTTTTGGATTGTTAAACAGATCCTCCGGATGCCCCACCTCTACAATTTTTCCGTCATGCATATAGACAGCCCAATCTGCTACTTCTCTTGCAAAGCCCATTTCATGAGTAACGACGACCATAGTCATCCCTTCAAGAGCCAGCTCTTTCATTGTGGAAAGCACTTCCCCCACAAGCTCCGGATCAAGTGCAGATGTCGGCTCATCAAAAAGCATGATATCAGGCTTCATTGCCAGTGCCCTTGCAATGGCCACACGCTGTTTTTGTCCGCCTGAAAGTTTTGATGGATATACGTTTTCCTTATCAGAAAGCCCGACTTTTTTTAATAGTTCCTGGGCATCCTTTTTCACTTGATCCTTTGGAAGCTTTTTCACATGTAAAGGTGCTTCCATCACATTTTCGAGAACAGTCATATGAGGAAATAAATGAAAGTGCTGAAAAACCATTCCTACTTTTTCTCTTACTTTATTTAAATCGTGTGTATCTTTTTCAACCTTTTCACCCTCAAAAATGATATTGCCGCTGTCCTTTAATTCAAGAAAGTTTAAACAGCGGAGAAGTGTGCTTTTTCCGGACCCGCTTGCACCGATCAGGCAAACAACATCACTTTCTTTCACTGTTATGTCAATGTCCTTTAGTACGTGAAGATCCCCGAATGATTTGTTCAATTTTTCCACCTTAATCATATACGATTCACTCATGCCTTGATCCCCCCTTAATCACTGCTTGCCATTCTTTTCTCAATCATATTTACAAGGATGGAGAAAATAAGTACAAGTACTAAATAGTAAACAGCTACGATCAGCAAATAGCTCATGTAGTCATATTCATTAGAACCGTATGTCGTGGCTACGTTAAAGAGCTCGTACATGCCGATAAAAGAAGCAAGTGATGAATCCTTCAAAGCAATGATAAATTGATTGCCCAGAGGCGGCATAGCCCGGCGGAAAGCCTGAGGAAGAATGATCCTTCTCATTGCAAGGCCAGCAGTCATACCCAGCGATCGCCCTGCTTCCATTTGTCCATTGTCGATGGATTGAATAGAGCCCCTGAAAATTTCGGCTATATAGGCACCATTGTGAAAAGCAAGTCCAAGAACAACCGACCAAAACTGTGAAATATCCAATGCTGTCAATCCGAAATAGAAGATAAAAATCTGGACAACAAGAGGCGTTCCCCTGACAAGGAAAATATAGATGTCCGCAATCCATTCCAGAACTTTAATTCTTGAAATCTTTAAAAAGGCAAAAAACAATCCTATAAAAATAGCAATAAACACGGCAACAATGGTTAATTGAAAGGTTAAGAGCATTCCCTTTAAAAATACGGGATATGTATCAATAAACTTTGTAAGCAAATCCACAAAAATCCCCCTTCAGATGGCTATTTCAGTATGTGTAAAAACAAAACAGGCGAATGTTTGTCACACATCCGCCCGCAATGTTATTCCTTCTCAGGATCAACTGTTATATCTTCACCGATATATTTTTTGCTGATTTCTGTGAGTGTTCCATTCTCGCGAAGTGTTTCAAGAGCTTCATTCACTTTTTCGAGCAGCTCTTTATTATCCTTTGCAACAGCAATTGCCTGCTCACTGCGGCCCAGCAGCTCTTTGCCTTCGATTTTCATTCCGGCCCCAATCGCTTCTTTACCTGTTACGAAGTCAGTGATGACAGCATCATGTTTTCCCTTGCTCAAGGCCTCCAGGGCGACGACATCACTATCGTAGAACTGGATGTTATCTGTAACCTCCTCTGCATTTGAAGTGTATGTAGAACCCTTGGATACTGCTATTTCCATGCCTTCGAGATCGGCAAGCGTTTCAACGCTGCTATCTGGACGCACATATATTTGCGGGCCGGAATAGTAATATGGCGTAGAAAAATTGACTGCCTTCAAACGTTCTTCTGTAATGGTGTGACTGGCTACCGCTGCATCAAAACGGCCGGACTTCACACCTTCGACAATACCGCCAAACTTAAATTTATTCTGATCCGGCTCAAGCCCGAGTTCTTTTGCTACAGCCTCGGCCACATCAATATCAAAGCCGCTCATGCTTCCATCATCATTTGTATAACTAAAAGGTTTGAACTCTCCCGAAGCAGCGTACGTAAATTTGTCTTCGTCTACCAAATCCATTCCGCTTTTAGACGCTTCCTCTGATCCGCATGCCGCCAGGACCAAAACAAAAGCAGCTGCTATAATTCCTTTTAACCAATGTCTCACTAGTCTAAATTCCCCCTTAAGTATCTCTCTTTTATAAATGCCCCTTAACTCTATCATGATTTTAAAATATTCTCAAAATTCATATTATATGATAATTAATGATATTAAAGAATTTAAGCTGTTCTCATCAACTGACCCTCTTTGAACTCCAATATGACTCCATATCCTCCAGTATTCTTCAGATTCCTCACCCTTCGACAAATATTTTATTCATTTTATCCCATAATCTATTCCCCTTCGGAATATTGCAATGAAAGCACTCCTAGGAGGAAAGACCTTAATTCAGAAATACAAAAATCCCGCTGCCCATTGCAGCGGGATTTTTTTTTTACATAAAGCTTTTCAATGCCGACCAAGCCTTGTCTTTTCCATAACCTGTTTCAGAGGAAAACATAATAATCTGAGCATTCGGATCGATATCCAATGTTTCTTCCGTGATTTTCATATGTTTTTGCCACTTGGACTTAGGTATTTTATCCGCTTTGGTAGCAATCACTATACAAGGAATTTCATAATGCTTTAAAAAGTCGTACATCATGACATCGTCACTTGTAGGGGGATGGCGCAAATCAACTATCAGCACAACTGCTTTTAACTGTTCTCTGCTGGTTAAGTATGTTTCTATCATCTTTCCCCATGCTTCGCGTTCCTTTTTGGATACCTTTGCATACCCATAGCCTGGAACATCAACAAAATGAAGAATTTCGTTAATAAGGTAAAAATTCAGGGTCTGTGTCTTCCCCGGTTTAGAGGATATCCTGGCAAGTCCCCTTCGATTAAGCATTTTATTAATGAACGAAGATTTGCCGACGTTGGAACGGCCGGCAAGGGCGAATTCCGGCAAATCACTTTCAGGGTATTGATCAGGCTTAACAGCACTGATGACGATTTCTGAGCTGGTTACCTTCATGCTTGAACACCGCCATTCAGGGCATGTTTTAAGACTTCGTCCACATGTGATACCAAAACAAAATCAAGCTCTTCCCTGATGCTTTCGGGGATATCTTCAATATCCTTTTCATTATCTTTAGGGAGGATAATCTTAGTCAATCCTGCACGATGGGCGCTCAAAGATTTTTCCTTCAAACCGCCAATAGGAAGCACTCGGCCTCTTAAGGTGATCTCCCCTGTCTTTACGGATTGGTTTTCCAGACAGCGCAGAGACCAGTGCGGTTGTAATGGTAATTCCTGCAGATGGACCATCTTTTGGAACAGCACCTTCTGGTACATGGATGTGAATGTCATGCTTTTCATGGAAATTCTCATCAATGCCCAGTTCTTTAGCCTTTGAACGAACATAACTGAATGCCGCTTGAGCAGACTCTTTCATAACATCCCCAAGTTTGCCTGTAAGAACAAGCTTCCCTTTTCCAGGAGAAAGGGATACTTCTATCTGAAGGGTGTCGCCGCCAACTGTGGTATAGGCCAGCCCTGTAGCAACGCCAACCTGGTCTTCAAGCTCAGCCTGACCGTAGCGGTATTTAGGCTTTCCAAGAAACTCTTCAGTATTTTTACTATTCACAATCACTTTCTTCTTTTCGCCGGATACGATAATTTTCGCTGTTTTTCTGCAGATAGTAGCCAGCTGACGCTCCAACCCCCGGACTCCTGCCTCACGAGTATAATAGCGGACTACCTTCTGCAGGCCATCTTCACGAATCTGAAGCTGTGATTTGGAAAGTCCATGTTCTTTAATTTGCTTAGGCAGCAGGTGGTCTTTTGCTATATGAATCTTCTCTTGCTCTGTATAGCCTGCAATCGTGATAACTTCCATTCTGTCCAGCAGCGGACCAGGGATCGTCCCGAGATTGTTGGCTGTTGCTATAAACATGACCTTTGAGAGATCATATGTTTCTTCAATATAATGATCACTAAAATTATGGTTCTGCTCAGGGTCTAAAACCTCCAGCATCGCAGATGAAGGATCCCCGCGGAAATCAGAAGACATTTTGTCAATTTCATCAAGCAGGAACACAGGGTTAATGGTCCCTGCCTTTTTCATGCCCTGAATGATGCGGCCAGGCATGGCACCTACATAAGTCCTTCTATGTCCGCGAATCTCAGACTCATCCCGGACCCCGCCTAGGGATACCCGGACGAAATTGCGGTTAAGCGATGTTGCAATAGAACGCGCAAGGCTTGTTTTACCGACACCCGGAGGGCCAGCAAGACAAAGAATCGGCCCCTTAAGGGAATTCGTCAGCTTTTGCACCGCGAGGTATTCCAGAACCCGTTCCTTAACTTTTTCCAGGCCGTGATGGTCTTCATTCAAAATTCTTTCCGCCTTCAGGATATCCAAGTCATCATCTGTTGCCCTTGACCATGGCAATGTGACAAGCCATTCGATATAGTTGCGGATAACTGCACTTTCAGCTGAACTGGATGGAACTTTCTCATATCGGTCCAGTTCTTTTAAAGCTGTCAGCTCGACATGCTCAGGCATGCCTGCATTTTCAATCTTTTCCGTCAGCTCAGCTATTTCTCCTGTCTTGCCTTCCTTATCCCCCAGCTCTTTTTGGATTGCTTTCATCTGTTCACGCAAATAATATTCCTTCTGCGTTCGCTCCATTGATTTTTTCACACGCTGGCCAATCTTTTTTTCAAGGTTCAGAACTTCTTTTTCATTATGAATGATTTCGATAACCTGGTTCATGCGCTCTTTTACATCAATGGTTTCAAGAATTTCCTGTTTTTCTTTAAGCTTTAAAGGCAAATGGGAAGAAATGATATCTGCCATGCGCCCCGGCTCTTCTATATCTGCTACAGAGGAGTACGTTTCGGCTGAAATCTTCTTCGATACCTTTATGTATTGCTCAAAATATTCAAGCATGGTCCTCATCAATGCCTGATCTTCTACGTCCTTGGTCTCAGGATCCTCAAAAACCTTCACACTAACGGAATAATGTTCGGCTTCTTCCTGAAAATCAATGATTTCCGCTCTCTTAAGCCCTTCAACAAGAACACGGATTGTACCGTTTGGAAGCTTGAGCATCTGCTTTACACGTGTTAGCGTGCCCATTCCATATAGATCATCTTCTGATGGTTCATCTATAGATATATCCTTTTGTGTTGTTAAGAAAATTAAATGGTCATCTACCATTGCTTTTTCAAGAGCCTGAACCGATTTCTCACGGCCTACATCCAAATGCAGAACCATGGTCGGATAAACAAGCAAGCCCCGAAGCGGCAGGAGGGGGACGATGATTTCTTTCTTTTTCGCCATTCCATTGCACCTCCAAAATGCATCTTTTTAACCCCATTATTGCTAATAATTTCTTTGTACAATTCTATCGTATTTAAATAGCAGTGTCTATTAAAGAGAAATTGCTGAAAGCCTGTATTAAAAAGATATTCATTTATAATTACACTTTATCCTTCTTTACGCAAATAAAACTTCGGTTTGTAGCCTAAACTGCAAACCGAAGTTTCTGACCGCGATTAGCGGGAGGCGTTTGTACAGCGGTTTTTTTTTTATTTTCAAACCCTGAATGGGTTACTGGGCCACACATCATATGCTCTCTTTTTTCTTTAATTCGATTGAAGCGGTTATGGCCTGCTCTTTGAGATACTCTTTTTGCAGCGCTGCATCAAATACTTCATTCAAATGGGTTACAGGAATAATCTTAATACCTGTTATCTCCTTTAAGATGGATTGCATATTTTCTTTTGGGATAATTACTGTCTGTGCTCCTGCTTTTTTGGCAGCTTTCACCTTTGGATATACTCCTCCAATTGGCTTAACGTACCCATGTATGCTGATTTCCCCGGTCATAGCTACAGTATTGTCCACTGGCCGTTTATAAATAGCAGAATAGATCCCTGTCGCCATAGCAATGCCCGCAGAAGGGCCGTCAATTGGAACTCCGCCAGGGAAGTTGACATGAATATCATATTCGTCAGCCGGTACGCCCATTGATCTCAAAGCAGTAATAACATTTTCAATTGAACCCTTGGCCATACTTTTTCTGCGGATTGATTTTCCTTGGCCGCCAATACTTTCTTCTTCTACTATGCCTGTAATATTTATACTGCCTTTTTCTTTTGCAGGAATTACAGTAACTTCAATATCAAGCAAAGCACCTGTGTTCGGTCCATATACGGCCAGCCCATTTACAAGACCAACAGCAGAATGGGAATTGATTTTTCTTTCCATTCTCGGTGAAAGCTGACTCGATTGCACAACCCATTCAATATCTTCATCTTTTATGTAATCTCGGTCTTCAGTAATCGCTAAACCTGCAGAGATTTGAATCATATTAACCGCTTCCCGCCCATTTCTTGCATAATTAGCAAGAATGCCAAGCGCATTTTCACTAATAGTGAGATTAACCTTTTCCGAAGCCTTTTTTGCTACAGCTGAAATCTCTTCTTCAGCCAGCTCTCTGAAAAAAACCTCCATGCATCTTGAACGAATGGCAGGCGGTATTTCATTCGGAGTCCTGGTAGTTGCTCCGATCAGGCGGAAGTCCGCAGGCAGGCCATTTTTAAAAATATCATGAATATGGGTTGGTATTTGAGTATTTTCTTCATTATAATAAGCACTTTCCAGAAATACTTTCCGGTCTTCAAGCACTTTCAGAAGCTTGTTCATCTGTATGGGGTGAAGCTCACCGATTTCGTCAATAAAAAGTACGCCTCCATGCGCATTTGTAACAGCACCCTGTTTAGGCTGCGGAATTCCCGCCTGGCCCATTGCCCCAGCACCCTGATAGATAGGATCATGAACAGAACCAATCAGAGGATCTGCAATGCCCCTCTCATCGAATCTCGCTGTAGTAGCATCCAGTTCTATAAAAACAGAAGCTTTCTCAAAAGGGGACTTTGCATTTTTCTTGGCTTCTTCCAGTACCAATCTGGCCGCAGCCGTTTTTCCCACGCCAGGGGGACCATATATTATAACATGTTGAGGATTGGGTCCGCACAATGCCGCTTTCAGAGATTTAATTCCATCCTCCTGCCCCACAATGTCTGCAAAACTGGCTGGACGAACTTTTTCTGATAATGGTTCAGTTAGTGAAATGGAACGCATCTTTTTTAATACATCCATTTCCTTCCTTGATTCACGGTCGATAGAAACCTTTTGTGTCCGCTGGCTCCTAAGCAAATTCCAAAAGTAAAGTCCAATGACAATTCCAAAAAACAATTGGATAAATAAAGCGATCCCCGTCCAACTCATTGTGTTCCCTCCTGCATTATTTGTTCTCGTTGATAATGCTAGTATCTCCCTGACTGAGTTGGAATAAACAAGGAATTCATTTAAAAGTAAGCGTCTTGTCCACCACCGATTGTTCGCGAGGAAGGTGGCGCTTGACAATCCTAAGTATACAAAGTTTTAAATTCCGAAAGGCATAAAAAGTGGCCATGCCCCAAGGCTGGCCACTTTTTATTATGCTGAAGTCTTGCGCTCTTCTTCTACAACTGTTCCGTCCTCCAAAACAAGTTTTGGCGAACCATTGTCAATAACCGTTTCTTTCGTAATAATGCACTTTTTAATATCTTCGCGCGATGGAAGATCAAACATTACATCCAGCATGATTCCTTCAATAATGGAGCGCAGACCGCGGGCCCCTGTTTTTCTTTCAATTGCTTTTTTAGCAATTTCTTCAAGTGCGCCTTCTTCAAAATCAAGCTCAACATCGTCAAGTTCAAGCATTTTCTGGTATTGTTTGACAAGTGCATTTTTAGGTTTAGTTAAAATCTCAATTAATGCAGCTTCATCAAGCTGGGAAAGACTTGCAATAACCGGAAGACGCCCGATAAATTCAGGAATTAACCCGAATTTCAGCAGGTCTTCAGGAAGCACCTTTGCAAGAAGATCCTTTGGCTCAATTTCTTTTTGATTCTGGTCGGATCCAAAGCCAATAACCTTCTGGCCTAAACGGCGTTTAATAATTTGCTCGATGCCATCAAATGCGCCGCCGCAAATAAACAGGATATTGGTCGTGTCAATCTGGATAAATTCCTGATGAGGATGTTTGCGGCCCCCTTGTGGCGGTACGCTCGCAACTGTACCTTCCAGAATTTTCAATAGAGCCTGCTGAACACCTTCACCCGATACATCACGAGTAATTGACGGATTTTCCGACTTACGTGCAACCTTATCAATCTCATCGATATAAATGATTCCTTTTTCTGCCTTTTCCACATCATAATCTGCTGCCTGAATAAGCTTTAGGAGGATGTTTTCAACATCTTCCCCGACATATCCGGCTTCAGTCAAAGATGTTGCGTCTGCTATTGCAAACGGAACATTTAGAATACGGGCCAATGTCTGAGCCAGCAAGGTTTTACCGCTTCCAGTCGGACCGATCATGGCAATATTACTTTTTGATAGTTCAACTTCATCAATCTTGCTGTTGGAATTGATGCGCTTATAGTGATTATATACTGCTACAGATAACGATTTCTTAGCCTGATCCTGGCCAATTACGTACTCATCCAGAATATCGCGGATTTCTGCTGGCTTTGGAACATCTTTGAATTCCACTTCTTCTTCTGTCCCCAGCTCTTCTTCCACAATTTCAGTGCAAAGCTCAATGCATTCATCACATATATATACTCCTGGCCCAGCAACAAGTTTGCGGACCTGATCCTGTGTCTTGCCACAGAAAGAACATTTCAATTGCCCTTTTTCATCATTAAATTTAAACAAATCCTTCACCCCTTGAAAAAACTTCAAAACGATATATTAAGCTTGCGAGATCACATGCAAATAGTTCTTTATTCAGCCATAGAAAGGTTGGGAATTATAGTGGACTCTGTGAAATATACGTGCAAACATGCCCTCTTTAATAATTCACACTTTCTTAAAAATCAAAACCTTCAGCAGTTATGTATTGCATTGTAACACATTTTTACAGTGGACAGGAAATGATAACTCTTAAAACATTCCAATTATGTATGCATGCATGTGATGGCATTTCGCAAAGAAAAAACAGGCTGAATTTTATATGTACTTTCATAAGCTTAACCAAAAATGGCTAAATTAAGTCGGTCCCTTGGACCGATAATTAAATTATCTATATATGTATTTGTATTCCTGTCCATGTCCAATATGCCGTAAAACTTTTCACCAGGCAAAAGATACAAGGGAGATTTTCATTATGTATGGTCTTGATGGTATAAAACAAGGCACGATAAACTCGCGCCTTGTTTACTACTACTTCTATTATGCAACAGTCTTGCTATTTTCCACAAGGAAATCGACTGCTTTTTTAATTTGAAGATCTGCTTTTAGGCCTTCAAGGCTTCCAAGAGCTTGTGTGATCTGTTCAGCAGACATGTTGTACATTTCTGCCATTTTGTTAAGTTCTTCTGTAACTTCTTCATCGCTTACTTCGATGTTTTCTGCTTTTGCAATTGCTTCAAGAGTCAGGTTAACGCGTACGCGTTTTTCAGCTTCCTCTTTCATTTGCTCGCGCAGTGCATCTTCATCCTGTCCGGAGAACTGGAAGTACAGTTCAAGGTTCATGCCTTGCATTTGCAGACGCTGTTCAAATTCCTGCATCATGCGGTTAACTTCTGTGTCAACCATAGCAGCTGGAATTTCCATTTCAGCGTTAGCTGCTGCTGCTTCAACAACAGTATCGCGGACATGGTGCTCAGCTTCATGCTTTTTGCTTTCTTCTAAGCGAGTTTTAATTTTTTCTTTTAATGCATCCAAAGTTTCAACTTCTTCGTCTGCATCTTTAGCAAACTCATCATCAAGCTCAGGAAGCTGTTTTGTTTTGATTTCATGTACAGTTACTTTAAAAGTTGCAGGCTTTCCAGCTAGCTCAGCAGCATGGTATTCCTCTGGGAATGTAACTTCAACTTCCTTAGATTCTCCAGCTGCAGTACCAGCCAGCTGATCTTCAAAGCCAGGGATGAATTGTCCTGAACCAAGTTCTAAAGAGTAGTTCTCAGCTTTTCCGCCTTCGAAAGCTTCGCCATCAACGAACCCTTCAAAGTCCATAACAACTGTATCACCATTTTCAGCTTTTCCTTCTTCTTTAACGGCAAGTTCAGCTTGTCTTTCCTGAAGTGAAGTTAGCTCGCTGTTAACATCTTCATCTGTAACGTTTGTTTCAAGCGGCTTAACTTCAAGGCCTTTGTATTCTCCAAGCTTTACTTCAGGCTTAACAGTAACTGTAGCTTTGAAGATGAGGCTTTTTCCTTTTTCGATTTGCTCAACATCGATTTCAGGACGATCTACCGGCTCAACGCCTGTTTCATCAATTGCATTAGCATAGGCTTCTGGAAGAAGATAATCTACTGCATCCTGGTATAAAGATTCAATTCCGAAACGCTTTTCAAACATTCCGCGAGGCATTTTCCCTTTACGGAATCCTGGAACGTTAACTTGCTTAACTACTTTTTTAAATGCAGCGTCTAATCCTTCGTTTACTTTCTCTGCATCTACTTCAATTGTAAGAACCCCGCGGTTCCCTTCTAACTTTTCAAATTTAGCAGACATACAATCATTTCCCTCCAAAAATCTATTGTCATTTCATTCAACACAGAATGTTATGAATATCTCTTGTTTTCAAGCCATATCCATTAAAAAAAATGTATATATACACATAATACAACCATTATATTATAACATACACTCTCTGTCTTTCAACATTGAAGGCTAAATATTGGGATAAGAAATTTCTTCTATCTTTCTTATTAAGACAAGAGCCTGCTCTATTTCCTCATCTGGAGCTTCATAAATATCTCCCAGTTTGCTGATAGAACTGGTTAAGCCATGATACTCATATGCAAG
>ERZ1023203.167-NODE-167-length-11214-cov-4.676494_pt1 | contig 11214 bp, 9 predicted proteins | sample MGYA00380444_ERZ1023203 | MGnify/ENA primary metagenome ERZ1023203 (study PRJEB33173, sample SAMEA4830386) | metagenome | study: EMG produced TPA metagenomics assembly of the PRJEB25223 data set... | reverse complement strand
TCCTTCGAGTTTACTTCGTCCACTTCAAAACATCCTTTCCCAACAAAAAGGCAACTGAAAAATTTATTTCTGTGTCGCCAGTGCATATACCCTGCTTTAAGACAGCAGCTGGTGTCTTAAAGCATCTATAAAATTTGCCTGGACTAGAATATTTTAACATAGTAGGATTTTCCTAATAACTATCTAATTCAAAAATATTAATTTGTAATTTTTCCCAAACATTATCCTCTTGCCAATGTAAGCGAACGAACTGATGCAGCTCCTCTATCTTTCAAAACTTTCGCTGCATGGTATAGAGTTGATCCGGTTGTATATATATCATCTATTAAAAGGATCACCTTGTTTTCAATATTTGCATTAAGAGGCTTGAAGACCTGGCTGTAATGAATCCGCTCCTGACGCGATTTCTTGGACTGCTTTTCAGAATGTACCCGCTGAAGCAGTTCTGTCGCTTTAAAGCCTGCTTCATGAATGAGTGCAGCAGACTGATTAAAGCCTCGTTCATAAAGCCTTTCAGGACTTAGAGGAATGGGGACGAGATAGTCGAATTCCAGAGTTTTCAGCTTTTCTCTTATGAATGCTGAGAAAACTCTCGCTAAAATATAATCGCCCCGGAATTTATAACGGGCTATTGTTTCTTTCAAAAAGTCATCGTATAGGAAGAGAGAATCGTTTTTCACAAGCAGCCCTGACCATTCTGTATCCCGGTTCCACCCTAGACAATCTGCGCATAGATTCCCTTTTCGAAATTGAGGATCTAAGGTACTGAAAGGACGGCTGCATTTATGGCATGTCTCGCCGATGATAAATGGGAGTTTATCCGTGCATCCCTGGCATAAGTAATTCTCTTTTGGTCGCGACCAGAGAGTCGACCAGCTGACAGCAGTATGGATTTCTTCATGGCATATTAAACATTTAATTGTCGATCAGTCCTTTCTTCTTGGCTTCAGTGTTCATTTTGAGAATTTGTTTTTGCGCTTTGACCATGCTTTCGGTTTTGCCGTAGTGGAAAAAGGTGATATCTCCACTAGGGAATTGAGCGCTTCTGCCAACCCTGCCAGCTATTTGAACAAGAGCGCTTTCTGTAAAAATGCGGTCTTCTGCTCCGAGTACTGCTACATCAATATTAGGGAAGGTAACCCCTCTTTCCAGGATGGTCGTTGTTAAAAGCATGGGGATTTCCTTATTGCGCATCATTTGAACTTTGTCTTTTCGGTCAGGGTCTTCTGCGTGGACAGCTTGGATTTTCGGGTAGTTTTTTCGGAGAATGGCAAGCACTATTTCCATCTTATCGATCTTCGGCAGGAAGAGGAGACATTGTTTTCGGTTTTCCAGCCGTTTCTTAATCCATTGGATGACAGCAGGTGGCAGCTTATCCTTTTTGAGGGCTTTCTCCCAGTTGCCGCACCACTTAAAGACAGGAACCGGAAGTGGGTGCCTGTGAAATCTCGCGGGAATCGTAACTAAGTCCCTCTTCCCGCTCCGGCATTCCTTTTGCCATTTTTGATTAGGCGTCGCCGTTAGATAAATCATCGAGGAGTTCTCTTTGCGGGACTGGCGGACGGCATATTGGAGGCTCTCATCAGCAGTGTAAGGAAAAGCGTCGACTTCATCCAGGATCACGGTGTCAAAAGCCTTGTAAAAGCGGAGAAGCTGATGGGTGGTGGCGATGGTTATGGGGGCCTGGAGGTGGCGGTCTTCACTGCCGCCGTATAGGACAGCAATCTTGATGCCAGGAAAGACCCCCTTAAGTCGCGGACCAAGCTCCAAAACAACATCCGTTCTTGGAGTGGCAATGCACACTCTTTTACCGGAGGCAAGCGCAGCATTGATTCCTTCAAACAGAACTTCTGTTTTTCCTGCACCGCAGACAGCCCAGACTAGGAGCTCCTTATTTTCGATTACTGCCTGCTTTACCAGACTGGAGGCAATCTGCTGCCCGGGTGAAAGGGTCCCTGCCCATACTAAGGGATGCTCCGTCAGCTCCCGGACAGGCTCAGGTCCGCACCAGCCGATGAGAGGAGTGCATTCACTGACCCGCCCCATCATGATACATTTCCGGCAGTAGGTACATTCTTTCTCACCGCATCTGGCACAGGTAAAACTTGCGAACAATGAACGATCTTTATTGCCGCACCTGGCACAAGCTTTTTTGTTTTTGATTTTAGTAATTCCTTTTCGGTAATTAATGCAGCCATTTTCATAATGCTGATGGAGTTCTTCGATTGAATGCGGAAGGTTCTCGAATAGAAGCTGTTTTCCATAGAGGAGTTGCTGTAGTTCTCTGTTGAATGGATAAATTTCGTTTAGTGGTGACCCCTGAATGGTTTCAATAGAGGGTATCGGGAAGCTTTCCGTGGGAAAATCTTGTAAATAAGGGGTCATTTTAGGAGTAAATCTCAATTAGTTCACCTCTGGACTAAATAATTTGTCTGTCTATTTGCAAGTATTACGGTTTTATTTGCAAATTTTCGAATCTATTTGCAGATTTAGGCTCTCTATTTGCAAAACCAATTATACTATTTGCAGGTATCCTGAATCTATTTGCAAACCCCTACATACACATCACCCCTTCCAAAAAAATCTGCGCCATCCCAAAGAATGGCGCACAAAAACAAACTTTACTTCTTCACCCAGCCAAACCCCATAGCACCTTCACCCAAATGGGTTCCAATGACCGGGCCAAAGTAGCTGACCATAAACTCAACATTTGGATACTCCGACTCAAGCTCAGCCTTCCACTCGCGTGCTTCTTCTTCACGATTTGCATGGATAATTACCGCCTGAAACGGCTCCCCGCTTTTCACATCGTCCCAAAACAAATCAACCATCCGCTTCATCGCTTTTTTACGGGTGCGAATTTTTTCAAACGGAACAATTTTCTTATCCTCAAAATGAAGCAGCGGCTTCACCTGGAGCAGGCTGCCAATCAATGCCTGTGCGCTGGACAAGCGGCCCCCGCGCTGAAGATGTGATAAATCATCCACCATGAAATATGCGCGAATGCTCTTCTTCATCTCCTCAAGACGTTCCACGATTTCCTGTGGCCCTTTACCGGCAGAGGCAAGTTCAGCCGCTTCAATGACATAAAAGCCCTGCACCATACAGCTGATTTCGGAATCAAACGGGAAAACCTGAATCCTCTCAACCATGCTGCCAGCAGTAACTGCTCCCTGAAACGTGCCGCTGATGCCGCTCGACAGATGAATCGAGATTACTGCATCATACTCTTTCGATAATTTCTCAAACAGCTCGGCAAACTCGCCCACCGGGGGCTGAGAAGTCTTCGGAAGCTCTTTATGCTTCACTTCTTCATAAAAGTCTGATGCCGTAATTTCCACTTCTTCCTGGTAGGTTTCGCTGCCGAAAATCACACTCAGCGGAATCATATGTATATTTAACTTTTCTCTTAAATCCTTGGGAATATATGCTGTACTATCCGTTACAACAGCCGTTTTCATAAATAGAGTTACCATCCTTATATTTTTTCTCTACTGTATGTTCATGTTCCATTTTAAATGATAGCGATGGAAAATGCATTAAGTTTAGCAAAGCATGATAAGTGCTCCATTGTGCCCATGTTGTAAAACTGGTATATATTCACATTCAAACAAGGATGATGTATATGGTAAAATTCCTTTTGCGTCTTCATTTCGTAAAGGAGCTGTAACAATTGAAAAACAACACTTCTTTTACAAGCAAGCCCAACTCCAGTAAATATAATCTTGATACACTTCACCACATACTTAATAGCGAGTTAAGCAAATACAAAATTATTAAAGTTCCAAACATAAACCACTCTCTTAGCGGAACAGAACTTGCTTCTTGGCTCATCGACAGCGCATCCCCACAAGAACTTGAGGAGCTTGTTCTAATGGTCAATCATGCTAAAAAGAGATCTTCCGATACAAAGACCATCTTTCAAATTGCGGCTGCTGCTCTGATAAAATAAAAAAGCACGCAATGGCGTTAAAACCATCTGCGTGCTTTTCGACAAAATTCGGGTGGTGCCTGTCACCTATCTCACTTCAACCCAGCCATTCTTAATCGCTACTACTACGGCTTGTGTACGGTCATTTACATTCATCTTCTGCAGAATGTTGCTGACATGGTTCTTAACAGTTTTTTCACTGATATAAAGAGCCTCGCCAATTCCACGGTTGCTTTTTCCATCAGCAAGCAGCTGAAGGACTTCGCATTCACGGCGTGTCAGCAGGTGAAGCGGACGTCGGATTTCGATTTGTGATGAGTAGCCGCTGCTGCTTCCTGCGCCAACAGCTGATAAGCGGCGGTATTCGTTAACAAGATTATGCGTAACCTTCGGATGCAGGTAGGACCCTCCATCAGCCACAACTTTTACTGCCTCAACTAATGCATCAGCATCCATTTCTTTCAGCAGGTATCCGCTGGCACCTGTTTTCAGCGCATGTGTAACGTAATTCTCATCATCATGGATGGAAAGGATGATGACCTTTGAATCAGGATGCTTTTCAATTAATTGGCGAGTTGCTTCCACACCATTCACATTAGGCATGTTAATGTCCATGATGACAACATCAGGATTATAATCTTCCACCAATGAGATAGCTTCAGCCCCATCATCACCTTCTGCTACTACATCAAATGATCTTTCAAAATCTAAGATGCGTTTTACCCCTTCTCTGAACAATTGATGGTCATCAATTATGACAATCTTTGTAGTCAATTGCTTCGCCTCCCAAATTCTCCGGTTAAATGTTTTCTCTATTTATAATTTCTACAAGTTCAAAGGTACCTGGATAATGACAACCGTGCCTTTTCCCGGTTTGGAATCGATGGAAAGCTGTCCCTCAAGAAGCTCAACTCTCTCTCTCATCCCAATAATCCCAAAGGACTCAGTCTTTCTTTCCCGGATATCAAATCCTCTGCCGTTATCTTTGATGATAACGGCTACCCTTGCCTTATTAATCTCCAATTTCACAATAATCTCGGCGGCCTCTGAATGCTTCAGTGCATTTGTAACAGATTCCTGAATCAGCCTGAAAAGTGCGACCTCATACTGGGCTGGAAGCCTCTTTTCTTCTCCAAGATTGGAAAACCTGATTTTGACAGTGCTGTGATATTCTTCGATTGTCTGCAGGTATTTTTTGAGGGTAGGCACTAATCCCAAATCATCAAGTGCCATTGGACGCAAGTCATAAATGATCCTCCGCACCTCGTACAAGGCACTTCTGACCATTTTTTTGAGGCTTTTGATTTCTGTGATTGCCTCATCCCCGCCCCTTTCTTTATATACCCGTTCAATCAAATCGGATCTCATCATGACATTGGCCATCATTTGGGCTGGACCATCATGGATTTCCCTGGATAGCCTTTTTCGTTCTTCTTCCTGAGCCTCAATTATTTTCAAGCCAAATTCCTGCTTGATCTTTGCATCTTCTATAATTTCACCCATTTGCTTCAGGTCACTTGTGAGATAGCTCATTACTACAGAAATCTGTGAAACAAGCGCTTCTGCTCTCTCAATTGTTTCACCAACACCGAGCAGCCTTCTCTCAATATCATCTCTGCGATCACGCAGCTGTTTTTCCAGCTGCCGGTTCATAGACAAATCCATTTGCAGCTGGTGTGCCTTCTCGTAGGCATCCCGAACCTCAGATTCGGTGTAGTTCTTGAAATGCATGCTGACTTCTGATAAACGCTTGCGGGCAAACTTAGTTTGAACCTCCAGTTTGTCACCTTCATCAATCGTCTTTATCACCATTTGCTTAACTTCTCTTAGCTCTTCAGTAAGGGTTTCATAGTCTCTGCGGCATTGCTCGCCGATTCTGAATATCTCATCCTTACTCGTCCCTACAGTGTCTACCATCTTTTGCAAAATAAGATCAAGGGTTTTTGTATCAAACTTCTTAATATTCATATGGAACCTCCAAATGGAAGCAAGTCCTCCAGCATCTATTATATCTGCCATATATTGTAGCTTGTAATAGGAAAGGATACTATATGGGCATCATGAAAATCATGCCAAAAAGGCAAAAAATCGATAAAAAGACTCAATCTTGTTTTTCTCACCCATGTCTTATATCCTATATATATTGATGGTAAACCTTTTTCCTATATTATATCCGGCAGTAATTCATTAAAGAGAATTCCCTATGAGAATATTTCCTATTATACCATCTCTAAAAGTTACCTATATTAAAGTTTCATTACAATCACTTGAAATCTAAATTTATCGATTATTGTCGTTTTATAATGAAACATGTATTTCTCTTCATAATGTAATTGAAAGGAGCTGCAGAAGTGCTGCCCCGTTATTTAACAGTCAAAAGTACAGGTGAACATGAGATCATTATTCAAAAATCAAGGTTCATTGCTCATATAGCACGAACAGAAACTGAAGCGGAAGCCCAAAATTTCCTTCAGGAAATCAAAAAAAAGCATTGGAACGCCACACATAATTGCTCCGCCTATTTAATTGGCGAAAATGATCAGATTCAAAAAGCAAATGATGATGGGGAACCCAGCGGGACAGCAGGTGTTCCCATATTGGAAGTTTTGAAAAAAAAACAGCTTAAAGATACAGCTGTTGTCATAACCAGATACTTCGGCGGAATAAAATTAGGTGCAGGCGGCCTGATCCGCGCTTATGGAAAAGCAGCTTCCGATGGAATTAATGCTGTCGGGATCGTTGAAAGAAAACTGATGCGCATCATGCATGCAAAAGCAGATTATACATGGCTCGGAAAGCTAGAAAACGAACTTCGGTCTTCCATTTATACACTTAAGGAAATTCTATACTTAGATCGGGTTGAAATACTGACCTATGTGGAAGAAGGCCAAACAGAAAGTTTTTCTGAATGGATCACTGAATTAACCAATGGCCAGGCGGAAATTTCGCAGGGAGAACTGCTATATTTAGAAGAGGAAAAATAATATTCTCAACACTTATTTACGAAGGAATAAAAATTCGGTAAAATATACTATTGCATGAAATATAATTCCTTTCCAAACCAATGATAAAGTAGGGATATAATGTCTGTTTCGAGATCAAGAAAACGAAAGATTAGAAGAAAACGCTTCTGGCGTGTCATAGTACTTGCCCTCTTTCTGACGATTATTGGCGGAGGGACATTCCTGGCATACGATCTTATCTATAGTGCCAATAAAGCAACAAGTGAAATATATCAGGAGCTGGACAGTGATAAAATTGAAAATCACCGGACCGAGGAAGTGGAAATCTCCAAGGATCCTTTTAACATTCTATTAGTGGGGATTGAAGATCAGGAAGGCGGCGAAAGATCCGATGTCTTGATGCTCGTCACCGTAAATCCTCAAACTGAAGAAGTAAAAATGCTGAGTATCCCGCGGGACACAAGAACTTACGTGCCGGAAGTCGGATATAATACAAAAATCACCCATTCCTACAGCAACGGAGGCATTGAGTCAACAATTACTACAGTGAATGAACTGCTCGATGTTCCAATTGATTATTATATTACAACAAACTTTGATGGCTTTGAGGATATTGTCGATACGTTAGGCGGAATTGATGTCGATGTTCCATTTACCTTCAAAGCACAGCTGACCGATAGCTTAAAATGGAAGACTTTTCGCGAAGGCAATATGGAGCTTAACGGGAATGAAGCTCTGGCATATGTAAGGATGAGAAAAACAGATCCAAAAGGCGACATGGGAAGAAATGAACGCCAGCAGCAGGTGATTAAAGCCATTGTCAATAAAGGAACATCTTTCAGTACGATTACAAAGATCGACGATATCATGGGGGACTTAGGGGCAAATGTGAAAACAAACATCCCGCCTTCTAAATTTGCAAGTTTCGTCAAGCTTTATTCTAAAATCAAAAATACAAACATCGAGAATCTAACCTTAAAAGGCTACGATGAATATATCGATGATGTATATTATTACATTCCTGATGAAGATTCCATTTCTGAACTAAGCTATGAACTTAATGACACTCTGGGCAACAGTACAGATAGCTATACAGCTGAGGAAGAATCATGGCAAACCGACCAGCAGGAAGATGAGTATTAAATATTGACAGAAGAGTACACTCAATGTGTACTCTTCTTTTTTTTACCATTATTTTCTACAGGTATTTTGGACTATCTTTTCTACATACGGGTTGGAAGAATTGACAATTTTCGCTAGAATAGGTAAAGAACCCAAAATTTTGTCGACGGAGGGAAAAACATGAAAAAATTTCTGGCATCTTCGGTTCTTGCTACTGCAGCTCTGTTCCCTGTCCTCGTGAATGCGGAAGAGTTAGATCTTCCTGCCAATATGCTTGTAGGCCAAAAGGTGGAGATTAGGTCAGGTGCGACCACATCTTATCCCCTGGTTACATCTTTATCAACCGGTAAAACAGTCACCGTCATCGATGAATTTACTAATTCATCCGGAGAACTTTGGTACCGGGTAGATTTGGGCACCAATAAAGGCTGGGGATTAGCATCCAGTTTTACAGCTCAAAGCACTGGCGATTCCGGGATTCAGATCGGTAAGCAGGCTATCATAACCGGAGATAATGTCAACGTACGAAAGGGAGCTACCACTTCCTATGAAGCTATTGCCAAACTATCAAAAGGAACATCTGTTAAAGTGATTGATAGTTTCAAGAATAGCAGCGGAGAACTCTGGTACCGCATTGAATCAGGTGCGATAAAAGGATGGATTATAGAAGACTACCTAAAGGCTGATGCAGAAGTCAAACCTCCTGCGCCTGTCAAAGAAACAAAAACCGTTCAGATTGACAAAGCTCCTGTCCGTAAAGGAGCAACCGACTCTTATAGCATTATTACATATGTAAATAAGAATCAATCCGTGACGATTATTGACACATTTAAAAATGCTAATGGCGAGGTATGGTATCGTGCTGACTTAGGGTCTGTTCAAGGTTGGATTAAAGAGACTGCTTTTCAGGCTGTCACACTTCCGCCTGCCCCTGAGACTGGAACAAAAACGGTCATGATTGATAAAGCACCTGTCCGAAAAGGCGCTACAGATTCTTATAGTGTAGTTACCTATGTAGAAAAGAATCAGAAAGTAAATATTATTGATTCTTTCAAGAATGCTAATGGAGAAATATGGTATCGTGCTGACTTAGGATCTGTTCAAGGATGGATTAAAGAAAATGCATTTCAGGCTGGCTCTTTGCCGCCTGCACCAGAAACCCCGGATCTGCCTGCAATAGGAAGCTATGTCTATAGCCAGGTAAATTCTTTAGATGTGCGAAGAGGTGCTACATCTTCTTATCAGTCCGTTGGCAAATTGTCACTAAATCAAAAGGTAAAAGTACTTGATCACTTTGTTCACTCCAGCGGCGAAGCTTGGCTGCGGGTAGAAGTGAACTCAAGCCTTGCTGGCTGGATCCCTGCTAAAAGCGCAAGTGCCAATCAGGCTATTAACTTAAAACTATATGTAAGTGTTGATGTAGCCAACATGCGAAGCGGCCCTTCCTTAAGCCACTCTGTCATCGATCAGGCAACAAAAGGAGCGGAGCTGACTGCGTTTGAAACAGCGAAGGATTCAACAGGAGATTTGTGGTATAAAGTGAAAACATCCGCAGGCAATATTGCTTGGGTACATGAATCTGTAGTCTCAAAACAGCCTTCCGTTTCCATTGGCACAACCATGCTGGTCGGGACCATGAATGCTGCTTTATACGCTGGTGCGTCATATGATTATAAAATCAGCGAAAGACTTCCTTATAACAGCAAAGTAACCGTTCTTGGCGAATTCACCAACTCCCTTGGACAGCGCTGGATAAATATCAAAAGTGCTGCCGGGAAAACCGGATGGACTCCAGAATACGAACTAGTTACATCACAGAATATATTTAAGTATGTTTTTGCTAAAAAAGGAGCGGTCATCCGCAAAGGAGCAGGAACCAACTATGGAATCAGCGCTTACCTTGCTGAAAATGACTCTTTGAAGATTCTTCGCAAATTAAACGGCTGGCTGAATGTTGAAAATGCGAAAGGAACGCGGGGATGGGTGTTAGAAACTCAGACAACGACTGTATCTGCTAAAAGACTAAGCTCCCCTGCATATTCCACAGTTAATGGAGAGAATTATTTAACCTGGATTAAACCTAGCAATTTTGCAGTCTCTTATACTACTTTGTCTTCAAACCGCTTAAAGATAACAGGTGCGATGACTGATATAGAGGTGCCAAAAGGCAGCATTAAAGGAATTAAATCTATCGAAACATTTGAATCCGGCTCTCTGAAATCTGCCGTAATTACGTTTGAACCAGGCTATTCATTTACTTTAAGAGATTATTCGAATAAGGTTTCAGTCAAGATTGTACCATTTGGGTTGTTAGGAAAGAAAATTGTGGTGGATGCGGGCCATGGCGGAAAAGACCCTGGAGCAATTGGACCATCTGGCTTGAGGGAAAAAGATGTAACACTGAGCACTGCCCTGCTTCTAAAAACGGAATTAGAGAAATATGGGGCAACCGTCATTTTAACACGAAGTACAGATATTTTCCTGGAGTTGTCCGAAAGGACCACTATTGCTAACAATTCCACTGGGGATGCGTTTATCAGCATTCATGGAGATTCCTTCTCCTCAACTTCAAAAGGGACAACAACTTATTACAATTCAACTGTTAACTTTAATGGTCCCAGAAGTGAAACACTGGGGAATGCGATTCAGAAAAGTATGATCTCATCAATGAACACTTATAATAGGGGCGTAAAAGAACAGAACTTCTATGTAAATAGAATGAACCAGCTTCCTAGTGTTCTGGTAGAGCTCGCTTTTATCTCGAATCCGAATGAAGAAGCTCTTCTAAAAACAACTGCCTTTCGACAAAAAGCGGCGGTTGGTATCACCAAAGGATTAGAGGAATATTTTAACAACTTTTAAAGAAACAGATTATATTTCCTTTAATTTCTTAATCTGTTAATCTACTAATGACCAAATTGGGTATATATTCTGCTATGTACCCAATTTATTTTTGCGCTAAACCGAAAAATATAAAATATTCAGGGGGAATATTGAATGAGCCGTACGAAAAGATGGATTGCAGCAGGAGCTTTGACTCTTGGAATTGGAGCAGGAGCTGTAATATTCACTCCACATGCAATCAATGCTTCCAGCAATGTGGTTTTAGCAAGTGTAGATTGGGTTACTTCTCAATTAAATCCGATGAAAAGCAAGATTTCAGAACTAGAATCAAAGATAGCATCCCAGCAGCAGGAG
>ERZ1023203.166-NODE-166-length-11329-cov-5.042842_pt1 | contig 11329 bp, 9 predicted proteins | sample MGYA00380444_ERZ1023203 | MGnify/ENA primary metagenome ERZ1023203 (study PRJEB33173, sample SAMEA4830386) | metagenome | study: EMG produced TPA metagenomics assembly of the PRJEB25223 data set... | reverse complement strand
GATGATAAAGACCGTGTTCTGATTAAAAATGACGGTTCTTACACATATCTGACTCCAGATATCGCTTACCATAAAGACAAGCTTGAAAGAGGCTTTGAAAAGCTGATCAACATTTGGGGCGCTGATCACCATGGCTACATCCCGCGCATGAAAGCAGCCATCCAGGCGCTTGGCTATGACCGTGAGGCGCTCGAAGTCGAAATCATCCAGCTTGTACACTTGTACAAAAACGGCGAAAAAATGAAGATGAGCAAACGTACCGGCAAAGCGGTAACGATGCGTGACCTTGTGGAAGAAGTAGGACTGGATGCAACACGCTATTTCTTCGCGATGAGAAGCGCAGATACGCATCTTGATTTTGACCTTGATTTGGCTGTATCACAATCAAACGAAAACCCCGTTTACTATGCCCAGTACGCACACGCGCGTATTTCCAGCATCCTGCGCCAGGGTGAAGAGCAGGGCATGTCTGCCGAAGCTGCAGATTACTCCCTGATTCAGGCGGAAAAGGAAATCGACGTTCTGAAGAAAATCGGCGAATTCCCGCAGGCTGTCGGCGAAGCTGCGCAAAAGCGCATGCCGCACAGAATCACGAACTATATTTATGAACTGGCTTCTACTTTCCACAGCTTCTATAATGCTGAAAAAGTACTGGATGCGGAAAATCCGGAAAGAACCAAAGCCCGCCTGGCATTAATCAAAGCAGTTCAGACTACTTTGAAAAACGCTCTGAAATTAATCGGTGTATCTGCTCCGGAAAAAATGTAAAACGCAAAGCTGGCACTTATTGGTGCCGGCTTTTTTCATGTTTTAGACGAAAAAGGGGAAGCTAAAGGCATATGTTTAAGGGTACAGTTAAACTGGTAAAACATAGTATGCCACTATAGGAGGATCTCATGAAAATCGTTCTTTTATCCATACTTACAGGATTTCTTGTCGGATTTGTCTTTGCTTTCATGAAGCTGCCGATTCCCGCTCCGCCAGCTTTGCCAGGCATAATGGGGATTGTCGGCATTTACCTCGGGTTTAAAGCATATGAAGTGGTTCTGCCCTGGCTGCAGGGGATATTGAGATAGATTGGAAAAGGGTGTCCACATTATTTGGGGGCATCCTTTTTGTCTAAATGTGAACTTTGCAAATAAATCCTGAATTTAGCAAATAAATCCTGAATTTAGCTAATAAACCTTGGAAACCAGCAAACAAATCAGGAAAAATGCAAATAAACCTTGGAAACCAGAAAACAAACCGAAAACCAGGCAGCAAACCAAAAAGTAACGGGCAAATCCTCAGAAAATTAGTCAGCCAACCCGGCAAAATTGCAAACAAATAATAAATTTGGCATACAATCCGCAAGTAAACTCCGCATGTTACATCGGGACGAGCATATCATGATAAAAAACCTTCCGGAAAGGACATGCCCGCCCATGAAGCCACAATTTGCAGCCTCTCTTTATGCAACCATTTCAATCAGTTTTTGGGGAGTCTCTTTTGTCTCCACCAAAGCTGTTTTGGATAAGCTGGACCCTTATACATTAATCATGCTCCGGTTTGCCATCGGAGCGGCTTTTCTGCTCCTTGTGCTTCTCTTAAAAAAATATCCGCTCCACATCCCGCTCAGATATATTCCCCATTTAATTGTTCTCGGTGTACTCGGCGTTTTCATCCATCAGGTCATCCAGGTAACATCTCTAAAGACAATAGACGCCTCATCTGCGGGGTGGATCATTTCTTTTTCACCTGTTTTTACCGTGCTTCTCTCCATGATCTTCCTTCATGAAAAATTGACATTCATAAAGGCACTGGGCATTATAACTGCGATTTCCGGAGTGCTCATGGTAACAGGAGCAAGAAGCGGCCAGACGCTTGGATTTGCTTTAAATATAGGGTATTTTCTCATGATCCTAAGTACACTGAATTGGGCCATATACTCGATTTTGGTGAAGAAGCTGCAAATTAAGCTTCCTTCACTTGTGGTCACTTTTTATATGAGTTTGCTTGGATGTGTGTTGACCATTCCCTTTTTAATGAGAGATAGAGGGTGGGAGAAGTTTCATCTTTTATCCGATTCTGAATGGGTTCATATATTGTTTCTGGGCATATTTGTGTCGGGGGTTGGCTACTGGTACTGGTCCAGGGCACTTGAGGTTTTGGAAGCTTCCAAAGTATCAATGTTTATCTATATGGAGCCGCTGTTTACCTTTATTGCGGCCATTCTATTGCTTCGTGAAAAAATTTCCTTCATAAGCATAATGGGCGGAATCATAATTATTATAGGAGTGATCATGGTGAATGGTCAGCTGAAATATTTTTCATGGAGGAAACGATAATCCACATAAAGGGGGAGTCGTTTAGTGGCCTTGAAGGAACGGTTTAAAAAGAGTTTGAATTCATTGAAATCACCTTCTGCAGAAGAACTTAGAAAGGCTTTGGCATCACTTGATATCAAACTTGAGGAGTTGCTTCCCCACTTGCAGCCGGCAGATGGAAAACCCTATTACCGCAAGCTGCTATATCAAAATAATGAAGTGGAGCTGCTCGTCATGAACTGGTCGGATCTCGAATGCGCCCCTCATGATCATGGTAATTCAAAGGGGTGGATTCAAGTAGTAAATGGAGATTCGGAAAACACCGTTTTTGAAGTGAAGAAAGGCGTCCCATTTGAGCTTTTTGCAGAGATAAAGTCCAAAGGATCCTTCTTTTTTGCTCCCAAAAAAGGGGTGCATAAAATGAAGAGTACAGGCAGGGAGAACCTTGTCACACTGCACCTTTATTCACCGCCAATTACGGGGATGAAGGTCTATGACCTGGAGAAATGCGCTGCCTGTGTAGTCTCTGAAGACTGTGGGGCCTGGTGGCCGGAGGAACAGAGACAGAAGGTGAAGGAGATTCAGTTAAGATAAAAGGGCGTTCCGCCATGGAACGCCTTCCATTACGAATGACAAACTTCGGAATTAGATAACTGTCTAGCTGCGGCGCCTACCCCCTCGAGGTCACAAGCCTGTCTAGTTGCGGCTCCTAGGGACTCGAGACATAAGTCGATCCCTTCCAGAAGGAAAGAACACCTTCTGGAAGGGCACGTCTTATGCTTGTCGTCCCTGGGCAGTCGCCTCCACATTTCTTACAATCCTCCCAAAAAGGCAAAGAACGCCTTTCCGTGAGGCTCGTCTTGTGCTTGAGGCCCCCAGGATGGGGGTCATGCAGACGTTGCCACAGGACGTGGCGTTCTTAGTCTGCGTTCCTTCGTGAGCAAGGCGCCTCCGCTTTTCTTATTTCCATTCTACCTCCGCCCCGCCAATCCTTTTCACCCCGCGGATGCTGCTGATATCCTCTGTCAGCTTAAGAGCAGCCTTATCTTTTGCTTTAGCTTCAATCATGAAATCGATATCTCGATTAAAGGTTTTCAGGAGATCGAGAAGCGGTCTGATAAAATCAATGTCAACATAGTCGGCATGGGACCGGAAGGCTTTTTCCGATTTGGGCGAGGAGATGTGGATTTTCGGCTTGAGTCCTGTTTTTTCCCATGTCTGAAAAATCTCTGGGAGAAGCTCATCCAGGGGGCGGGTGCCGAGGTTCGCCATATGGTGGTGATAATCGAACACAAGGGGGATGTTTTCTTTCTGGCAGGCCAGGAGAGTTTCATCCGCGTTATAGGTTTTGTCATCATTCTCGAGTGTCATTTGCTCTTTAATATGAGACGGCAGCATTTGGAGATTTTTATGGAAACGGCGGATGGTCGTGAGCTTGTCCCCGTAAGCCCCGCCAATATGAATATTAATGATGCTTTCGTTTTCAACGCCCATGGCCGCGAACATCCGGTAATGGTATTCCATATCTTTGACTGCATTTCGGGTCACATCCTCGCGCGGAGATGTGAACAGGGTGAACTGATTGGGATGAAAGCTGACGCGGAGCCCATGTTTCTTAATTAATTCACCGATTTCCAGCCATTTATCCTTAAAGGGTGTGACAAAATCCCATAAAACCTCCGGGTGTGTGGCCAGGGGCACGATTGAGCTTGAAAGCCGATATAGCTGGATTTCATGGGCGATATTAAAATAAAGCATTCTTAACGTACTTTGCAGATTCACCGCTGTGACGGCCTTCAGCTTGTCAAGCCTTTCTTCCTCAGGCATTTGCTGATAGCGCGTAAACGTTAACGTTCTCGCAGGAGATGCCTCCCACAAGCTGATGGCATGGGAAACATATCCCAGTCTGATTTTCACTTTGCAGCACCTTCTTTATGCTGGTATCCACTACAGAAAGCCTGCCACAGACCGGGCAAGCATTTCCTTGAAAGTCCGTAAAGGATCCAGCCGGTTTAATTCTTTTAGCGTCAATCTCTTTGCATTTAGTATGTCTTTGTCTACAACAGCTTGGATCTGCTTAATGAACTCTTTGTCATAAATAAAGCAATTGATTTCATAATTTAAGAACAGGCTCCGCTTATCAAAATTGGCTGTTCCGACATCACTGATTTCATTATCGATAATAATCGCCTTTGCATGGTAAAAGCCCTTTTTGTACTCATACACGTAAGCACCTTGTTTAATCAAGGTCCTTAAGTAAAGATAAGAGGCCTCTTTTACAAGAATATGATCCGTGATGCATGGGACGAGTATTTTTACTGTAACGCCGCGTTCCAGGGCATGAATTAAGTCCTGAAAAAGCCTTTTGCCCGGAATAAAATAGGGGGTCCCAATCGTAATGCTCTTTTTCGCATTGCGTATTAAAGAGGAGAAGCTTTCTTCTAAAAAAGCCCCTTTATAAGACGCAAACTGATGGCGGTATTCTCCTGCATGCAGCTCAGGAAAATAGATGCTGTTTGCGAGCAGGTCAGTCTTCGCTGCTTTATACCAATCAATCAGGAACTCTCTTTGCAGATCCTGTACCCCTTCACCGTGGAATTTCAAATGATAGTCACGCCAGGGGTTCAGCTTTTTGTCATGATTGATATATTCTTTGCCAATATTGAAGCCGCCGCTGTAACCGACCTTTCCGTCAATAACGGTAATTTTCCGGTGGTTCCTGGCCTGAAAAGAATAGAAGAGAAAAGGCAGCTTTGGCACATGGGCAAACGAAAACTTAATGCCGCTGCTTTTTAGATCCTTAACAGTCTTTCTTTTAACAGGAAAGCTTCCGGCCCAATCAAGCAAAAGACGGACTTCCACTCCTTCTTTTGCTTTACCCTTTAAAATAGTTAAAAACTCCTTGCTGATTTTATCATCCTTCACAATATAAAATAAAATATGGATATGCTTTTGGGCCTTCTTAAGCTCGGAGAATAAATCATCAAACAAAGCAGGCCCATCTGCAAACAATTCCATATCAGACTGCCTGATGGGCAGGGTGGTCCGCTCAAGCTTTTTCATATGGCTTTTCCGGCCCAGTGTAAAATCAATATAGAGCCACAAGAAGATGACGAGTAAAACGACCATAATGATATTCCAGACAGTCAATGCAATCTTCCTCTCGACAGGATTTTCCTGTTAGTATTTCCTGCAGAGATTTTTCTATCATGGAATCTTCCCAAAAGGGGAGGACTTTTCACCTTTAAAAAGAATTTAATAAATGTAAATAATAAAAATTTTTCGAACAAGTTTAACGAAAAATGGTTGACTGAATGCTCATTCATAATATAATGGAAGTAAGAGTAAATTCAGAAAATTATATTGTTTTTAAAATTTTCTAAGATGAAGAAAGGAGCACCATGCCTATGAACGGTTTATTATGGATCAACTTAATTGCATTTCTTCTTGTAACCGCTTACGCTATTAGCCTGTTTGTCTATGTTGTGAAGACGCGGATTGAATATATCAAGCTTGGCAAAAAGGTGGAGTTTGACGGCAAGGTGAAAGAACGCCTTGAGAAGATCTGGGTCAACGTATTTGGCCAGAAAAAGCTTTTAAAGGATAAGAAAAGCGGTATCATCCACGTGATGTTTTTCTACGGCTTCATTCTTGTCCAATTTGGAGCAATCGATTTTATTATCAAGGGAATTAAGCCAGGTGCGCATTTGCCGCTGGGCCCGTTATATCCTGGCTTCACCTTTTTCCAGGAAATTGTGACCCTTATGATCCTTGTTGCGGTAATCTGGGCTTTCTACCGCCGTTATGTGGAAAAGCTTGTCCGCTTAAAACGCGGATTTAAATCAGGTCTCGTACTTATTTTTATCGGAGGGCTCATGCTTTCCGTACTGCTTGGCAATGGAATGGGCATGATTTGGCATGGCCATGAAGGAACCTGGACAGAGCCGGTTGCTTCCATGATTGCCGGTGCATTCTCATGGATGGGTGAAACGGCTTCAATTGTTGTGTTTTACATCTCATGGTGGATTCACTTAGTATTCCTGCTCGCTTTCCTTGTGTATGTGCCGCAATCCAAGCACGCTCACTTAATCGCCGGACCGGCCAACGTATATTTCAACCGACTGGATAATCCGGGGAAATTAAAGGCAATCGACTTTGAAGATGAATCACAGGAAAGCTTTGGTGTCGGAAAGATTGAAGATTTTACACAGCATCAGATGATCGATTTCTATGCATGTGTGGAATGCGGACGCTGTACCAATATGTGTCCGGCAACCGGCACGGGAAAAATGCTTTCGCCAATGGATTTAATCCTGAAATTGCGTGACCATTTAACCAATCACGGTGCTGTTGTCACTTCGAAGCAGCCCTGGGTGCCGACATTCGCGTTTTCAAATACGAAAGGCAATCAGCTTGCCCTTGCAGCTGCCGGCCAGGGTGCAGAAGAAGCAGCTGCGGGCCTTGCTTACAGCCCAAGCCTGATCGGGGAAGTCATCACAGAAGAAGAAATCTGGGCTTGTACGACTTGCCGCAATTGTGAAGACCAATGCCCGGTTATGAATGAACATGTGGATAAAATCATTGACCTCCGCCGCTACCTTGTTTTAACTGAGGGTAAAATGGATGCTGATGCACAGCGTGCCATGACCAATATCGAGCGCCAGGGCAATCCTTGGGGACTGAACCGCAAGGAGCGCGAAGACTGGAGAGAAGCACGCGAAGATGTTCATGTGCCGACAGTGAAGGAAATGAAAAAGGCAGGAGAAGAGTTTGAATACCTATTCTGGGTTGGCTCCATGGGATCTTACGATAACCGCAGCCAAAAGATCGCTCTTTCCTTTGCGAAACTCATGAATGAAGCAGGCGTTAAGTTCGCTATCCTCGGAAACAAGGAAAAGAACTCTGGTGATACACCAAGACGCCTTGGAAACGAGTTCTTATTCCAGGAGCTTGCTACAAAGAATATTGAAGAGTTTGAGAAAAATGAAGTGAAGAAGATCGTAACGATTGACCCTCATGCCTACAACATTTTCAAAAATGAGTATCCGGATTTCGGATTAGAGGCAGAGGTTTATCATCATACTGAAGTGCTTGCCCAGCTTGTAGAAGAAGGCAAGCTGAAGCCGCAATATGCTGTAGAAGAAACGATCACATTCCATGATTCCTGTTATCTTGGACGCTACAACGAGGTGTACGATCCTCCGCGTGAAATCCTTAAGAGCATTCCGGGCGTTAAGCTTGTGGAAATGGAAAGAAACCGCGAAACCGGCATGTGCTGTGGAGCGGGCGGCGGCTTGATGTGGATGGAAGAGGAAACAGGACACCGCATCAACGTCTCACGCACCGAGCAGGCACTTGCAGTGAATCCATCCGTGATCAGCTCCGGATGTCCATACTGCCTAACGATGCTGTCAGATGGCACGAAAGCAAAAGAAGTGGAAGAACAGGTTCATACGTACGATGTTGCCGAAATTCTCGAAAAGTCTGTTATAGGTGAAAGCCAGAACTTAGCATCCTAACATATTGAAAGTGGAAATTGAAGCACTGAAGCAAATTTCAGCTAAAGCATTTTGACGAAAAATGTTTTTACCAGAATTTTGTGTAAAGTGTTTCAATTTCTGCTATTTTTCTAGTAAAATAGAAAATAATAAAGCGCTTACAATTCTGCTGGGTGACTGAAGATCGGGTAAATCCCTTTGTTTCGAGGTCTTTTCGAGCGAGCGTTCAGTCAACTAAAGCACCTTCACAAACATTTAACTTCAGCCAGAACAGCTTCAGAGACCCAATTTTTTTCTAATCAATTTTTCGAACATTTAAAATTAATAGTACAAAGGAGCGATTCTTTATGGGGAAAACCGTAATTCTTAGCGGAGTAAGAACACCTTTTGGAAAATTTGCCGGAGCGCTTAGCAGCTTTACAGCTTCTGACCTTGGCGGATTTGCAGTAAAAGAAGCACTGAACCGTGCCGGCGTCAATCCAGAGGATGTAGATGAAGTGATTCTCGGAACCGTTCTCCAGGGAGGTCAGGGCCAGATTCCTTCACGCCAGGCTGCGCAAAAGGCCGGCTTGCCGTGGGAAGTGAAAACGGAAACGATCAATAAAGTTTGTGCATCCGGTATGCGAAGTGTCACTTTAGGAGATCAGATCATCCGGGCGGGTGACGAGGAAGTCATCGTGGCCGGCGGCATGGAGTCCATGAGCAATGCGCCATACATTTTACCGAAAGCGCGCTGGGGCCTGCGCATGGGTGATTCCACTGTTAAAGACTTAATGGTTCATGACGGTTTGAGCTGCAGCTTTACAGGCGTCCATATGGGCACGTATGGAAACTCGACAGCTAAAGCGTTTGAAATCAGCCGAGAAGAGCAGGACAACTGGGCGCTAAGAAGCCATGAACGTGCCATTGCAGCAATGGAATCCGGCAAATTGGCAGAGGAAATCGTGCCTGTGGAAGTGCCGCAGCGAAAGGGTGACCCAGTCGTTGTCTCCAAGGATGAGTCTCCGCGCAAAGATACTTCCCTGGAAAAGCTTGCTAAGCTGGGGTCAGTTTTTAACTCCGATGGAACGATCACTGCGGGGAATGCGCCTGGCGTTAACGACGGAGCAGCAGCATTAGTATTGATGAGCGAAGAGCGTGCGGAACGCGAAGGCAAAAAGCCGGAAGCTTATATTCTAGGCCATACAGCGCTTGCAGTGGAAGCCAAGGATTTCCCGCAAACTCCTGGCCTTGTCATTAATGCTCTTTTGTAAAAGACAGGCAAAACCCTGGAAGAAATTGATCTATTTGAAATTAACGAAGCATTTGCGGCTGTTGCTTTAACAAGCGGAAAAATTGCCGGCCTTGATGAAGAAAAAGTGAATGTAAACGGAGGTGCCGTTGCTCTGGGCCACCCAATCGGTGCAAGCGGAGCGAGAATCATTCTAACTCTGATGCATGAACTGAAGCGCCAAGGAGGCGGAATCGGCATTGCGGCCATCTGCAGCGGAGGCGGCCAGGGCGATGCGGTGATGATTGAGGTTCCGAAGCAGTAATCTGTTTTTGGGACGGCGGGTGCAGCCGGAAAAGCATCGTTTTACCGGCCGAGAGATAGATGCAACTAATCACTTATCGGCCGGAATTAGGATTTTTACGGCCAAAATAATCAATTTAACGGCCAAACGGATAAATCGCAGGACTGAACAGACATTTACCGGCCAAATCAGCAGAAATACCGGCCAAACTGAATAACGATAGAGGCAGCTGATCATCTATTCGGACCAAATTAACAATTTACCGGCCAAAGCCCAAGAACGGAGGATACAAAAATGAATGTAAAAAACATTATGGTAATCGGTGCTGGACAAATGGGTTCAGGAATCGCTCAGGTTTGTGCGCAGGCAGGCTACAGCGTCATCTTAAACGACCTAAAGCCAGATTTTGTTGAACGCGGCCTTAGCGTGATTAAAAATAATCTTTCCCGCCAGGTGGAAAAAGAGCGCATGACAGCGGAAGAGATGGAAACAGTGCTTAAAAATGTAACCGCTTCAACCGATCTGCAGGATGCAAAAAAAGTTGAGCTCGTTATCGAAGCAGCCGTTGAAAACATGGAAATCAAAACAAAAATCTTCAGCCAGCTGGATGAAATTGCACCAGAGCATACAATCCTGGCGAGCAATACATCGTCTCTTCCTATCACAGAAATCGCAGCTGCGACAAAACGGCCGGAAAAAGTCATCGGCATGCATTTTATGAACCCGGTGCCAGTGATGAAGCTAGTAGAAATCATCCGTGGCCTTGCGACAGCAGACGAAGTGTATCAAACAATTGAAGACATCACAAAGACGCTTAAAAAAGTGCCTGTAGAAGTGAATGACTTTCCTGGATTCGTATCCAACCGCATCCTGATGCCGATGATCAATGAAGCAATCTTCACGCTTTATGAAGGGGTTGCGTCAAAAGAGGCAATTGATGAAGTGATGAAGCTTGGCATGAACCATCCAATGGGACCGCTGACTTTGGCTGACTTCATTGGCCTGGACACGTGCCTGTATATTATGGAAACCCTGCATGAGGGCTTTGGCGATGATAAATACCGTCCGTGCCCGCTGTTAAGAAAATATGTAAAAGCCGGCTGGCTTGGCAAGAAGACAGGCAGAGGCTTCTACGTTTACGAAAAATAATCACAGGAGCCGGCTAAAATAGAGCCAGGCAGCATCGGAGGGTATACAAATGAACCTGAGATTTACAGAAGAACAGGAAATGATGAGAAAAATGGTGCGTGATTTTGCGCAGACGGAGATTGCCCCTTTTGTAGAAAAAATGGAGCAGGGCGATTTTCCAAGGGAGATTCTCCGCAAAATGGGCGGGCTTGGCCTGATGGGAATTCCGATTCCTGAAAAATACGGCGGATCCGAAATGGATTTTACTTCTTACATTATCGCCATCCATGAACTGTCCCGCATAAGTGCGACAGTTGGCGTTATTTTATCCGTCCACACATCAGTAGGAACAAACCCAATCCTTTACTTTGGTACGGAAGAGCAGAAGCAGAAATATATTCCGAAGCTTGCTTCAGGCGAGTATCTCGGAGCTTTTTGCCTTACTGAACCGAGCGCAGGCTCAGATGCGGGAAGCCTGAAATCCCGTGCGGTAAAAGATGGAGACCATTATGTCATCAATGGCTCAAAAGTGTTTATTACGAATGCCGGTGAAGCAGATGTATATATTGTATTTGCATCCACAAATCCGGAGCTTGGCAGCAAAGGCATCTCCGCCTTTATTGTAGAGAAAGATACGCCAGGCCTTGTATTTGGAAAAGATGAGCACAAAATGGGACTGCACGGCTCAAGAACGCTGCAGCTGACATTTGAAGATATGCGGGTTCCGGCTGAAAATCTCCTCGGTAATGAAGGAGAGGGCTTCAAGATTGCGATGGCTAATCTGGATGCTGGACGAATCGGGATTGCTTCACAGGCACGTGGAATCGCAGAAGCGGCCTTTGAAGCAGCCGCAAGCTATGCAAAGGAACGTGTACAGTTCGGC
>ERZ1023203.165-NODE-165-length-11351-cov-796.297273_pt1 | contig 11351 bp, 11 predicted proteins | sample MGYA00380444_ERZ1023203 | MGnify/ENA primary metagenome ERZ1023203 (study PRJEB33173, sample SAMEA4830386) | metagenome | study: EMG produced TPA metagenomics assembly of the PRJEB25223 data set... | reverse complement strand
ATGGTAGGTGTGGAAGTCATCTACTTCAATGTTGTAGACGGTGTCGGTGTGGTTTTGATATTTATCTAGGGTTTATATTTTTTAGCCCAAGGACTAAAATCAAACCTGGAATAATCCTCTCCAACTTGTGAAAATACATGTAGAAAGTATTCATCAAGCATTTCTTTAGGATTGATAATTTCATACAGTCCATCGATGAAATCACCATCTTTTACCCAAAACATACGATGGTCATAATAGTAACACATAAGTATTAAATCATATTCTTTTGGATCTTCATAAGGTTTACAACAATCTATCATCACTCTTAGATTGGGAAAACCCTTGGTTCTGTGTTTTTGCTGTTTCTCAATCTCTTCAATTTCAATATCAATAAAAGCATAGGGAATTTTTTGAACCAAGCTTTCAATTGCTTGTTTGGCTTTTTTGCGTGAGTTGGGGAGGTAGATGTCAAATGATCGCCAGCAACTATATGGGTCGCCGATTAGCATCGAACCACCTTGAATATATCTAAAACGTTCAGATAACAACACGCCACCAAATGCTTGTAACCAACCATCTTTTAGATAACTTGGCAGCCAGTCGTAGTAATCTCTGTTTGGCTCCGTTAAAAAATAAATTCGTTGGTTGAGTTCAAAAAATGCAGGTAAAGATAAGCTCCAATTGGTCAGTTCGTACCAAGATACGACTAATTGGTAAGATAAGTTTTTTGAAACCAAGTAATCGTGTGCTTTTGGATAATAATCTTTTAATGCGTCAATAGACCGATTAAAATCCAAATTGGTTTTATTGATGTGATAATCATAAATAAATTTGTAATCGCTTTGATTGATAAACTCAATCTCTTGTTTTTGAATATCAGAGATGGAGTTTGCAACGTACTTAACTTCCAAGCTTCCAAGGTTGTCATTAAGTTGATTGATTGTATAAATCATTTTTTTAGTCCTATGTTATTTAATGCCGTGTTTTTTATATTCAAGTTGAAGTTTTTTTGCTGTTTCATCTTGAGTTCGTTTTAGATAAGCTTTATATCCAGCATTAACCTTTTGCTCTCTCCAGGTTTCCCAACCTGAGTTATTGAATTCAATTTTTGATCCCTTGGACGAATTTGCAGAATGTAGCATGGGTTGTAAATTGTCAGGGCTGTTCATGATTGAATTTTGAACCTCTTTAGGTAACTTGATAAAATCAGGATCCTTGGTAAAATAACTTTTCGGTAGAATATGATCCACCGCCACTTTGTATTTTGTCGCATCTTCAAGTTTGCCTGTTAAAGGGTCGATAACATGGGGCTTACCATTAACCATTGTTATTTTGTTGATTTGTTCAGTTTTATTTTCATGTGGATGATTGCAGAATTAATTAATCTTACAATTAATAAAAATATCAATATCATCATACAAGTCAGATAATACACCTTGATAATATTCTTCTTTTCTTAAAAATTCCAAAAAACCCAATAATTCTTCATCAATAAAATTGTCTATTCTAACAATATTTCCTATAGATTTTATACATGCAATTTTAATATCTTTATTATCAGACGATAATAAAGTATTTTTTATAAAATGATAAATATCTTTTCTATTTTCTCCATAAATTGATAAAGAAATAATACCTTTTATTGCATTATTAATATCTTTTTCAAGAAGAAAAATCCTAACAATATCTATACTGATTAATTTTGGTTCTTGATAAATCATATTCATAATATTTTACCTTTTCTATTAACAAGACCTTTGTTTATTAATGAATTTTTCATCTCTTGAGTTAATTCATTCCAAGTTCTAACATGACCATGATAAATATTGTCAATTGTTTTATCAAAAATAACAAACTCTCCAGTATTTTTATCTACTGCTATTCTTCTATCAGATGTATCTTTTATTTTGATTGATTCATTTAATGCCTTTTGAGGGTTACTCGGTGCCTTTGATTTAATGGCATTACTGACAGAGCCGTGATAGGGAGCTGCTTCGTATTTTAAATCACAACAATCCGCATTATGCACCCACACCCCATATTCGCCAATATGGTAGGTGTGGAAGTCTTGTACTTCAAAGTTGTAGACGGTTTGGGGTGGTTGGGTAGTAGGTATTGACTTATAACTTCTACTTCTTGATTGTTTCTATCAAGCAGTATCATGCCTTGTTTTAATAAGTGGAGGGTTATAGATAATTTTTCTATTTAGTCCAACTAAAATTATTTCAGAACAGGAAGTTGGTATATTAAACTCTCAAAAGTTCCCTTTGCTAATCTTAATTCTTTATATGTAATACCCAAATCAAATGAGTAAAATATCCTTTCTATTTTTCCACTAAATCCAATATAAATAACTAGACACCCATAGGAACAATTATCTGATACCATTCCAGTTAATTCTGTTGTTTCTATGGAAATTAAATTTGGTAATTCAAGATTATTCAATAATTCTATATCAAATTCTTTTTCCCCAAAATCCTGCCCTACTGTGCCACTACTATAATAAGGTTCCGTTATACTGTTTTTTAAATTTGAAAAAATAGTGTGCAAATTATAATTATCCAATGGCTCTTTTGGGTACCAAACTCCATCAAAATAAAATGAAACACTACCAAAGTCAGAACCTAAATTTTTATTTAGGCACCATTTTATACCAATTTTTTTCAGAGGATCAAATAATTCATGCATTGCCATATCATTTTAACCTTTGATTGCTTTTATGTTCTAGGAATAATTTTTTCAAAGTAGCCTTTGCTCATTTGTGAGTTGTAGTGGAGCTGATTTATCAGCTGTTGAGCCAGCCCAGTGCCAACCATCAGGAGAGTTAGAATTCATAAAACGATGTATATCGCCATTTTCATCAACAGAAAAGCGTTGCTTTCCAATTACTTTGCTTTCTTCAAATAGCTCAAAAGATTTTCTTGGCTCAATGCCAGCATTCGGACGATTTCCTGTTTGATCTAATGTGTGCTTTGGGTTTGACTTATAGATTTCATTAACTTTATCTGATCTCTTAGCCCCAGCAACAGGCAGAGGAGATGTTTTAACATCAACCCCACAACACTCCGCATTATGCACCCACACCCCAAACTCGCCAATATGGTAGGTGTGGAAGTCTTGGGCTTCAAAGTTGTAGTTTAAAAACTATTTTATATTAGTAGACATCCACTCTATACAATTATTTAAAATTTCTAAAAATTCATCTTTTTTTAAATCAATAGAATCGGCAATGTCATTAATTAAATAAATAATTTTTATTTTGTCATCATATGAAACAGCAAATATTGGTTCTACATCATCAATCATCTCTCCTATCAAGATTAAAAACCTTAATTCTTGATTGTCATTTGATTTAAAGGATAAATCATGCAAACAATTATATAAATTTTTATTATCCATATGAAATATAGAAAATGAATCTAATAATCCTTTTTGTATATTTTCCTTTAACAATATTAAATCTCCGTGATAAACTCCAAGAGTGGATGATTTAAGAAAAATACCTTTTGGAAAAAATTCATTTTTCAAGATATATGCAAATATACCTTCATCAAAGTTGTCATAAGACCAATCTGCAATCTTGTCAGTATAAATAGCAAAATAATCAGGATTACCAAAAATCATTTTTTACTTACTCCTAGTTTTTTCTGAACATCGTTAGGTATTTTTGCATCATACTCACTTTTCTTAACTGTTCCAGACCAATGATAAGCATTTGTTGCAGGGGTATAACTAAATTGTTGAACGACACCATTACTATCAATAGCAAGCCTTTTATTGCTATTTGGGTTAGATGAAGCTATGGATTTGTCAAACAAGTCAAGAGAGTTGATGGGTTCTAATTCAGCTTCTTCACCAGATTTTTTCCACCACGACCTTTTGTGTGTTTTGGGTTAGATTGATATATCAATCCATTATATGCTCGGATAGGGCTCTCATGTGGTATATCAGAGCCGTTTTTGGGTGTTCTATCTGTGCTAATCTTTGGTATATTGTAGGGTCTTGCATCAGTTTTATTATAATCTGATGTACGATACCATTGACCATCTTTACCTTTGTAGATTGCAATTGTTTGACCATTACCATCTTTTGTATTAAAGATTGGTTCACCTTTGGGTAATGTTTTCCCATTTGGTGTGATACTCAAATCACAACAATCCGCATTATGCACCCACACCCCATATTCGCCAATATGATAGGTATGGAAGTCTTGTACTTCAAAGTTGTAGACGGTTTCGGTGTGTTTTGGAGTAGAAAGTCAGTAATTAACCCTCTAATTGATTATTTAATATCTAAGACCAGTAATTGCCCCATCGCCTATCTATACAAGCAGTACATAATGAAAGTGGGCAAGTAATTATACTGGATGTATTAATGATAGGGAGTAAATAATATACATTACCCTCTTCCAACATTAATTCCTATTGATTTACTTTATCTTTCTTTAATACATTTCTAAATGTTTCACCCACATAAACAGCATAACCATCTAAAATATATGACGGTTCATTTTTAATTTGTTCAATAGTTTCATAATTATTCAAAAGATGTTTTTCAACAATATCCAGTGATTGTATCGAGAAGTCCAATTAATCTTGAATTTCTTTTGGCATTCTGTTTTTAAAACGCTCCAAGGCATTGGGCATATCCCAAAGCCAAGAATCAAATAATTCTAGCTGTTCAGCTCTTTGCTCTGGAGTTAATGTTGGCGTTTGTTACGAGGTTTCATATATTTACCTATTTTTTAAATTTAACTTTAATTCCTAATTCCAGAAATTACATATAGTCAATTTCTATCAATAGTCCATCAATAAATTTATTAAATATAGAACCATTATATGATAAAAGTAATTTTTTTAATAATTCAACATTAAGTTCATCATCTCTCGAATTCCAATCACATTGATTTATTATCAAGAAATAATCAATCAAAAAATTTCGCTCATAATCATTCCATCCATTAAAATATTTATCAATATCTATGCAAAATCCAAAAATATTATCTCCTTCCATTAAAAAAGAAAATGATTCATTAATAATTATTTGAAAAATAACTTTATTTTCAAAAAAATAATTATCACAAAATATAATTTTTTCTTTATAAAAATAACAATTAACCCAATTATTAAAAACATATTTAATATTTTTTTTGAAATATAAATCAAGATAAACTTTATTAAAATTAATTTCTTCATCCTTAGTAAATATTTTATTTATATTTTCTGCATATAAAAATGATTTAAATCTTAAGTTTGATTTAGAAAATCTAAATAATGGAGATGTACTGTATAAATCCTGATAATTACCAAAAGTTGAATCTATTATATCAACAACGTTTCTATTAAGCATATTAACCCCAACAACCAAACCAGATAGCTCTAATGAAATATTAATTTCAAAATTATCATTATAAAATCTATCTTGTAATAGTATCAGAACGCCCAAAGACTTAACCAAACTATTCATGTTACCGAACCTTTTTTGCTGGCGACAAAAAACCTCCGTTAGGAGTAGGAATTTCTCCATTTTCTATCATTGATTGAGTGATTGGAATTCCAGGATCTGAGGCTGATCCACCATAAATTGTTTTTCCACTTTCACCACGTGGTCCATCTTTTCCATAACTGGTAATTAGTTTCCCTCTAGATGACCCAACACCATTGGTAACAACAATATTTCCATTTTTGTAAAAGACAAAGTTGCCATTATCAGCTAAATATACAGATTTTGGATTTTGTAGAATATCTAACTCTAATTCTTTATTTAATCTTCCATGATAATTGGAAGCATAACTAATTTTATTGTTGGCTGCATTTTTAATAGTCTTATCTACGCTATTGTTAACTCGTTTTCCTATTTCACAACAATCCGCATTATGCACCCACACCTACCATATTCGCCAATATGGTAGGTGTGGAAGTCATCTACTTCAAAGTTGTAGACGGTATCGGTGTGGTTGGGTAGTAGGTATTGGCTGATATCTTATAAGTTAGCTAAATTCCCAATATTTTATCCCTTCATTATTGCAAAATTTAACTAAGAATGATTCAAAATTATCATTTGTAAAATACCAGTCTTTTCTTTCATCTAATGGCAACGATATGATTATGTAACCATAATCATCAAATCTATTATCACATCTTAATACAACCAAATCATTATCTCCAAAAAATTCACCAATAATTAAATCAGTGGGCAATAAATCTTGTTTCATATAGCTGTTATGCCACTCTAGATTCTTCTTATATATTATGTCAGTTTCATACAAATACATCCCAGCTTGACCGTAAATTTTATCATAAAACAATTTTGCCCCATCAGTTTCTTTAATAAAATTTAAGTATTCAATAGGTATATTTTCAAACCCTAATTCCAAAATCAATTTTTTTAACTCAACTTCCATTCCTTTATTATTGAATACGCAAGACAGTTCAAAAGAGTTATTGCAATAATTAGGCTTTTTGGGAGCTGACCAATCTTTCTTTAATGCTAAGATTGAATCTCTAATTTCATTCATTTTACACCTCTCCAAAAGTTATTAAATTCTTGCTGATGGGTCTTTCTTTGTACTGGGACTAGATTCCAAAAATCATTTGTTCCACCATATTCTCTAGGTTTAATGTGATGTATATCATATTCTGCCCACCCACCTCTTGGTTCTGGATAGCCCTTATCGTGCCATGTTTTAATAAATTTGTATCTTTCTTGATTATCCCATATAACACGACTCTCCTTGGGTACAATCTGTAAAGTTTCGTTCGGAAACGGAATAGGACGACCCGTTCTAGGATCTGGGATGTTCGGATAAAAGTCCCCAGCTTTATTTATAATATTTCCCGATACAACTCTAACCCCACAACAATCCGCATTATGCACCCACACACCCAATCTACCCACATGATAGGTATGGAACTCTTGCACTTCAAAGTTATAAACCGTCTCTTTGCGATCTAATTTGGTTTGGCTGATGATTGTAACATTAGGCAGACCATGTTTGTCAAGTAGGGTCATACCTTGTTCTAGTAAAGAAGCTTTAAGCCAGCCAATGCCTTCTACCCAAAATGGATGTTCTTTAGTGGTTTTAAAGGTTTCTGTGGAGTTGTTGCTGTGTTTGACAACAACTTCATAGATTTCTTGATTGGGTGTGACCTTAGTAGCGATGACAGGACGGTAGTCATACTCATCGCCAAACTCTTGTCTTGACCAAATTAAATCACCATGTTCAATGGTTTCAATGGGTTTTAAACCATGGATGGTGTGAATGAGTGTGCCTGCGGTGAAGCAATAGACGGTACATGCGTGGTTGACGGTCTTGGATTGCACAGCCTGTACAACCCTCTTGCCACCCGATTTAATAATCTTGTAGCCATACTTTCCAATATTGCCAGCAATGGCTTGCGTAATGTACGATTCGCCCTTTTCTTTTGCTAGCTTATCAACACTGGTTTTGCCATCAGTTAAGGCTTTAATGTCTTGATAGACTTGATAAGCGGTATAGGCCTTATCAACTATGTAAATAACCGCTGGAATCGCCGCCCAAATCGCATTGTTTTCTACAGAGGTTTCTGCAGTATTTGCAGCAATTTGTGCATCATACCCTGAATAAGCAGCGATTACAGATGCGGCAAGCTGGCTTTGCTTAATAATTGAGTTTCTTTGTTCGTCTGTTAAAATTAGGATGGTATCACCATCAATATTTTGGTAATATGGCCTAGATAGCTGTCCAGCCACCACCTCCCCCACCGCAGCCCCAATCGCCCCTGATTCACAGTCTTTTTGTAATGCACCAGCAGCACAACCAGCAGCCGCATGGGCGATTTTGTGTAGCAGCCAATTGGCATCTTCCAAGTCTTTGATATAGGTTGCAGCCTCACCTTGTATGGCAGTTGCCAGACCTGATTTTAAAGCATCTTCAAGATTGTCTCTTAGGTCGCCACCTTGAATGGTTGTCTTTACCAGTGCAGAAGCTGTACTGTCAATAATGTTTTTAAATAAACGGTCATCAAAGGTGGTTTGGGTGCCTTTACCCAGCTTTTGTGCCCAGTCCGTGCCGCCTATTTTTTCTAATAAGCCTGCTGTAACTGCACCAGTAACAACGCCTTTGACTGTGCTGTCATCTCCAAGCTCTTTAAATACGGCTTTTAGATCTCCTTGATTATTAATGAGACTGATACTGGCTTTTTGACTGATGCTGATTAAAGCTGCTTTTCCTGCTGCTCCTAATGCTGTACTGTTTGTCGCACTCACAATAGATGCCGAAAGTTCTGACCCAAGACCACCTGTCGCATAAGCCACCGCAATCGCCACAATCGCAGCACCAGCAGGGGTCAGTCCTTGCTGCTTATAATCCCAGTCTTTGTCGGTTAGGATGATTTGCTGCCAATCAATGTCATTGCGATTCACCAGATCGTTTAGATAGCTATACTCTGGTTGACTGGCAAGGGTGATGATTTCATCTTTGAGCTGTCTTTTTTGAACATCTTTTTCAGATATGGGGATTTGGACATTTAGACCGCCTTTGGCTTCAAAGGTGGGGTTTGTCGGACCTGTAAAGCTTGGCAGCAGGGCAGATTGTTCTATCTTGCCCGTATTTTGTATGCTTTGCCAAACCACAGAGTTGCTATCAGTTTGTGCTTGTTCTTGTAGGGTGCTGATGGCGGCTAATAGATTAATCTTGCCACCGGCATAAAAGCTTGCTCCTGACAGATACTCAAAGCGTGTGCCTTCAAGGGTAGTATCACCCTCAGAGTGGCTATTGATGTAGTTTGCCACCAGTGTGGCTGGTAGGGCAGTGATTTGCTGTCTTTGGTTATGATTGTCTGTGGTATTGTAGCGAATGCCTAAGAGTTTTTTCTTGGTATGGCTATGCTCTTTATTGCTGTGCTGATTGGTCAGAGCGTATAGGTTGATATTGCCTGTGGAGATGAGACGAATATCACCACCTGTGGTTGTCATATCAGCAGCATAGATGTTGATATGGCTGTTTGCTTTATCGGCATGGGTTTGTAGACGAATGTTATTGGCGGTTAGGCTAACCGCATCAGCATCTGCCCACTCGTTGATTGTTGTGGTTGTGGTGTATTTGCGTTTATACCACTTACCATGTTTGTGCGTGGTTTTATCATAGCCATATTCATAGTCGATGGCAGCATCTAATAACAAATGATGATTGGCAGCAATGGATAGATTGCCAGTAGCAGCAGCCTGACTGCCTTGCAATACCAGATGTGTATTAGGCTGTTTGGTGGTGGCAGTGATGTTAATGTCTTTACCAGCGTTCAGCGTGGTTGGTGTGCTAAAAGCGACAATGCGATGATGATTACTGCCTTGTGAGCCGATTTCATAGTGGTTTTGTAAGCCATCTAAGATGATGCTGGTATTTAGGTTTTGAGACTTTTTACCAGCTTGATTGTTAAACTCATAACTGTTTGGGGCAAATCCTTGAGCATTTAGCGTAATATTGCCAGTAGCACTGATATTAGCACCACTTGCAATGATGGCATCTTTGGCGTGGATAGAGATATCGCCTGTTTGGGTGGTTAGCGATGATGGGGTGTGTTCGTAGCCTGAGGTATTTTGGGATGCCAGCAGAATTTTACGATTTAATTTATCAAGCTCTTGAGCATCATACCAATCATTCATTGCAGCATATAACCGCTGCTTATCTTTGATATATTCTGGATTACTCTTAATGGCATTAATCTTTTGTTCTAATTGTTGTTTTTGCGAAATAAGCTGTGGCAATGCTTGAGTGGATTTTCCCCTCACAAAATCCCTTCTTACCCCATCAATCTGTACACTGCCATCAGTGGCATAGACGCTGATGTTTTGTTTGGCTCTGATGTTGGCTGCGGTTAGAGTAACACTTTGTCCTTGTAGGCTGATGTTGCCTTTGGGTGCGTTTAGTTGGCTTGTTAGGGTAAGATTGCCTTGTTTGCTGATTAGGCTGATATCACCTTGATTGCCTGTTTGGGTAAGTTTAATGGCGTTTGTTAGATTAAAATCTTTGTTGGTTTGTACACTGATGTCGCCTGATAGATGGCGTGTGTGGTTATGACTTGATAATAATGGGCTGTTTGCTGTGCTGATGTTTAGTTTATCTTGATTATTAATTGCTAAGCCATCAGCTTCAATGAGTACCGCACCACCTTGATGGCTGACATTGCCTTTGATGGTGTATGTTTTGCCCACCACATCACTGACCACACCTTGGGCATTAAACTTGCTGTTTGTACTGGTTTGGTTGGCTTTGACACTGATGGCAGTGTGTTTATCTGAGCTGATTTGACTGTTTGTAAAAACCAGATTGTTATTAGCACTAACTTGGCTGTTTTGCTTACTTGTGATGGTGGTATTTGTTAGGGTTTGATTTAAGTTAGCAAAGCTTGAGATGTTACCTGTTGCGACCAGTTTGTTATTGGTATGAGTTAAATCACCGTGTAGATTGGCGGTGGTGATGTGTCCTTTGGCAGTGAGCGTGTTATTGGTAAGCGTGGCGGTGTGTTTTTGTTTTTGATTGGTTGTTTTGTTTTGGTTGTTAGCAACAATTACTTCAATATTTTTACCAGTATTTAGCGCGTTGTTTGATAAAGTTAGATTTTGTTTGGCATTGGCACTAATATCACCTGTTTTGGTGGTGATGACAGCTTGATTGGCAGTAATGATTGGTGCTGACAGCTTAATGTCGGTGTTGGCTTGTAGGTTTGAGTTTTGAGCAGCTGTTTGATTATTATTTGGACTGTTGTGTTGCCCTATTTCAATAGCGGTATTACTGGCAAGATTGATACCGCCTGTTTGTGCTTGTGATTTGCCTGTGTGGGTGATTTTGCCATCACTGCTGATGTGAATGCTTCGTTTGGCAGTCAGTAGCCCTGCTGTGTTTACACCCACACCCTTATCTGTACCAATAAGGGTGATGCTACCAGCACTCATGCCACCTAGTAGCTTGACATCAATGGCGGTGGTAGGGTTTTTGCTTGAGTTTGCTGTGTTGGTAGCTGGACTGTTTTGGTTGGGATCTGGCGTGATGTGTCCTGTATCACTGATTTGATTAGTTCCTGCTACTGCTGTGATGGCGTGTTCTGCTTGTATCTGAGCATTGATGGCAACAGCTTTGGCATATAGATTGATGTAATCAGCGGTATGCGTCTCACCAAGTCCAGTGATTTGTTTGTCGGTGTTGTTTGGATGATTGCTTGTGCTGTTATTTGAATTAGCAGTTGTTTTGGGCGCATTGATGGTAATACTGCCTTGGGTGATATTGTGGCTAAAGCGTCCTTGTTCTTGATGAGTGATGTGTCCTGTGGATAAGGTAGCTTCATGCACATTAATAAAGCCAGCACCAGTAACTGTAATGCCTGATGGATTGG
>ERZ1023203.164-NODE-164-length-11357-cov-4.146169_pt1 | contig 11357 bp, 9 predicted proteins | sample MGYA00380444_ERZ1023203 | MGnify/ENA primary metagenome ERZ1023203 (study PRJEB33173, sample SAMEA4830386) | metagenome | study: EMG produced TPA metagenomics assembly of the PRJEB25223 data set... | reverse complement strand
TTCTTTAGTAGGCTAAGAATCAAAATTGAGCGGCCGTTCAGTGCCAATGTAATTTAGCGGATTCCTAATGGCATTTTGCCTGAAAGTTTTATGCTGAAGCCTTTTGAGCGCAGGATGGCACTCTTTAGACCAGAAAGGAGAATTAACGTGAGCGTATTTATTAATAAAGATACTAAAGTTATAGTTCAAGGGATTACTGGTTCAACAGCCCTTTTCCATACAAAGCAAATGCTTGAATACGGAACGCAAATTGTCGGCGGTGTAACTCCGGGTAAAGGCGGTACTGAAGTAGAAGGGGTTCCTGTCTTCAATACTGTGGAGGAAGCCGTTAAGGCGACAGGTGCCAATGCCTCCGTTATCTATGTTCCAGCTCCATTTGCTGCAGATGCTATTCTTGAGGCGGTAGATGCAGAATTGGATCTTGCCATTTGCATCACTGAGCATATTCCTGTATTGGATATGGTTAAAGTTAAGCGTTATATGGAAGGCAAAAAGACTCGCCTTGTAGGTCCTAACTGCCCTGGTGTTATTACTCCTGATGAGTGTAAGATCGGCATTATGCCTGGATATATCCATACTAAAGGTCATGTAGGGGTTGTTTCCCGTTCTGGAACATTGACTTATGAAGCGGTACACCAGCTTTCACAGGCTGGAATCGGCCAGTCTACTGCTGTTGGAATCGGCGGAGACCCGGTAAACGGAACTAACTTCATCGATGTATTAAAAGCATTTAATGAAGATCCAGAAACGTATGCTGTAATCATGATTGGTGAAATCGGCGGAACAGCTGAAGAAGAAGCTGCAGAGTGGGTTAAAGCAAACATGACTAAGCCTGTTGTAGGCTTTATCGGCGGACGCACTGCACCTCCAGGAAAGCGTATGGGCCATGCCGGCGCCATTATTTCAGGAGGCAAAGGAACAGCTGATGAAAAAATCCGTGTAATGAATGAATGCGGTATTCAGGTAGCAGATACTCCATCCGTAATGGGTGAAACCCTGATAAAGGTTTTAAAAGAAAAAGGCCTTTATGATCAGTGTAAAACTCATTAATCTTAATTGATTGACTTAAGAGTAGTCCCTCTTTTTGAGGGGCTATTTCTGCATTGTGAAAAACGGCTATCCCCGCCCATACCCCGCTTTTTAAAAAATTCAGGAGGCTCCCCATGAATGAATTTAATATGAGGCTCATCCATCTCCATCATTGCAGAGGAATGAGCTGGAAGATGATTTATTACATTCTGAAGAAAGATCCCCAATTGAAATTTATGTATAATGATGCAATGCGCCGAATGATGCCCCAGATTTTCACCACTCTAGATTCACTTTCCAATGCACTCCAAGACCTTCATTCCGATCGAATCCAGAAACAAATCCGCCAATACTCAACAAATGGCATTAGAACCATAACTATTTTTGATGAAGAATATCCAAGGCTATTAAAAGAAACGTACCAGCCGCCATGGGTTATTTATGCTAAAGGTGATATCGGTCTTCTGAATAGAGGAACTAACCTCGCCATTGTCGGATCCAGACAGGCAACAGAGTATGGAGAAAAAGCCATTCAATACATGGTTCCCAAGCTTATTGAAAAAGGGATTATTATTGTAAGCGGACTGGCGGCTGGCATTGATGCCATTGCGCATAAGGAAGCAATCAAAAATAAAGGAAAAACAATTGGTGTCATAGCTGGCGGACTGTTCCATATTTATCCCCAGGCTAATCAAAAGCTGGCATATGAAATGATGAAAAATCAGCTGGTTATTTCTGAATATCCGCCAGACACTAGACCCTCAAGATGGCATTTTCCAATGAGAAACCGAATCATCAGCGGCATTAGCAGAGGCACACTGATAATCCAGGCAAAAAGCAAAAGCGGCTCCCTTATCACAGCTAATTATGCAGTTCAGGAAGGAAGAGATGTCTTTGCAGTTCCCGGAAATATATTTAGCCCGTTTTCAGGGGGCACTAATGAATTAATTCAGCAAGGCGCCAAACTGGTAAAATCAGCTGAAGATATTTTAGAAGAGTTCCTTTACTGATCAGTCAATGAAATAGGAGACTTGATATTAATTAAGTGCTCCTTTTCTTATATCAGCCATAATAATTGTGTTAATTTAAAGGATTTTTTATAAAAAGGTTGAAATTCTATTAAAACTGTTATACATTTTGCAACAGGTATTATGGAAAGAAAAAGACTGCTTCTTTATACATTTTAGAATTTTTTCTTGGAAACGGTTGCGGAAATATTCCTCTTAAGTTTGACAAACTTGAATAGAATGTAGAATAATAATGAATATTTCAATACGCAGGCAGTAAAGCTGATGATAACAGCAAGCTGATGAAGAATAATTCTAATTAATTCAAGTATGCTAAAAAGACACTTAAACCGCTCCTCAGGATATAAATATCCAACCTGAGGCTGTTTTATAGGTTATTGATAAATGAAAGCAGGCAAGTATAGCATGGCAACAAATACTGCATTTCAAGATTGATTTTGCCTGAATGTTTAAAAATCCCTCTCAAGGAGGACTATTGATGTCAGAGTTTCTTGTAATCGTTGAGTCACCTGCAAAGGCAAAAACGATTGAGCGTTATTTAGGAAAAAAATATAAAGTTAGAGCTTCCATGGGACATGTCAGGGATCTTCCTAAAAGCCAAATGGGCATAGATGTGGAAAATAATTTTGAACCAAAATACATAACCATTCGTGGAAAGGGCCCTGTTTTAAAGGAACTTAAGTCAGCGGCCAAAAAAGCCAAGAAAATTTATCTCGCGGCTGACCCCGACAGAGAAGGGGAAGCAATTGCCTGGCATTTGGCACATAGCCTGGACATGGATATTACATCGGATTGCCGGGTTGTTTTTAATGAAATTACGAAAGACGCCATTAAAGAATCTTTTAAGCATCCAAGGCCAATCAACATGGATCTTGTTGATGCCCAGCAGGCAAGACGGATGCTTGACCGTTTAGTCGGTTATAATATCAGTCCCTTATTATGGAAGAAAGTGAAAAAAGGATTAAGTGCTGGCAGAGTACAGTCTGTTGCAGTCCGTTTGATTATCGACCGCGAAAAGGAAATTAAGGACTTTATACCAGAAGAATACTGGTCCATTGATGGAGAGTTCCTAAAAGGAAAAACAGCCTTTGATGCAGCTTTTTACGGGCTGGAGAATGAAAAAGTGGAATTGAAGTCTGAAAGCGATGTTCAAAATATATTGAGCAAAATGAAGGGCAATAAATTCAAGGTGGTATCGGTTACCAAGAAGGAAAGAAAGCGGAATCCCGCCGCCCCTTTTACTACGTCCTCACTTCAGCAGGAAGCTGCAAGGAAATTAAATTTCCGCGCCAAGAAAACAATGATGCTTGCACAGCAGCTTTACGAGGGGATTGACCTAGGCAAAGAAGGAACTGTCGGATTAATTACCTATATGAGAACTGATTCAACACGCATATCTGAAATTGCGCAAAATGAAGCAGCAGATTATATTCAAAACTCTTACGGGAAAGAATTCCTTCAGGGTGAAAAGAAAAAAGAAAAGAAAAACAACAATGCTCAGGATGCTCATGAGGCCATCCGCCCGACGAGTACATTAAGGTCGCCTGCAAGTTTAAAAGAATACTTGTCGCGTGATCAGCTTCGATTATACAGGCTCATTTGGGAACGATTTGTTGCAAGCCAGATGGCACCAGCCGTTATGGATACGATGAGTGTGGATTTAAAGAATGGAGAAGTGATTTTCCGTGCAACAGGGTCAAAAGTGAAGTTCCCTGGATTCATGAAGGTCTATGTTGAAGGCACAGATGATCAGTCAGAGGAAAAAGATAATATGCTCCCAGACCTTAAGGAAGGGGATGAAGTCCTTAAAAAAGACATCGAACCCAAACAGCACTTCACACAGCCTCCTCCAAGGTATACTGAGGCAAGACTCGTAAAAACACTCGAAGAACAGGGGATTGGGCGGCCATCCACTTTTGCTCCGACTCTTGATACAATTCAAAAACGTGGTTATGTTGCTCTGGACAATAAACGTTTCGTTCCGACTGAACTGGGGGAAATTGTTCTTGAGCTAATCATGGAATTTTTCCCTGAAATCCTTGATATCGAGTTTACTGCAAAGATGGAAAAAGACCTGGACTATGTTGAAGAAGGCAAAGTTAACTGGGTGCAGATCATAGATGAATTCTATAAAGATTTTGAAAAGCATCTTGAAATTGCGGAAAAAGAGATGCAGGAAGTCGAAATTAAGGATGAACCTGCAGGTGAGGATTGTGAGCAATGCGGAAATCCAATGGTGTTCAAGATGGGTCGCTATGGAAAATTCATGGCATGCAGTAATTTCCCTGATTGCCGCAATACCAAGCCGATTGTAAAGGATATAGGTGTGAAGTGTCCGAAGTGCAAAGAAGGAAATATAATAGAAAGAAAAAGCAAAAAACGCCGGATTTTCTATGGTTGTGATAGATTCCCTGAATGTGACTTTATTTCATGGGATAAGCCGCTGCCAAGAAGCTGTCCAAAATGTGATAACCTTCTAGTTGAGAAAAAACTCAAAAAAGGTGTCCAGGTTCAGTGTGTTGAATGCGACTATAAGGAAGAAAAGCAAAGTTAAGGGTGGGCTTAAATGCTCACTCTTTTCTATTGAGGGATGAGCATCCAGATTACTTCCAGCCCGATTTCTTTCTTTCGTTTATCCCAAGGTAATGCAGCTGCAATTCGTTCATGAAACTTTTTTATTTTTAAATCGTATTGTAAAATGGCAAAATGAATAAGAACAGGGTAAAGTAAGAGAGACTGTTTTTAAAAATACTAATTAATCAGGACATTGTCATCATAAGTATATATGGAGGTTCATTTAATGAGAGATACAGCAGTAAATGTAATAGGAGCGGGATTGGCAGGCAGTGAGGCCGCGTGGCAGCTGGCCAGCAGGGGCATAAAAGTAAAGCTCTATGAAATGAGGCCAGTAAGGCAGACTCCTGCCCATCACACAGATAAATTTGCGGAACTTGTCTGCAGCAACTCACTGCGTGCAAATACCTTAACAAATGCAGTAGGGGTATTAAAAGAAGAAATGCGGAAGCTGAATTCTGTTATCATCCATTCAGCTGACAGCAGTGCCGTTCCTGCTGGCGGAGCCTTGGCGGTTGACCGCCATGATTTTGCCGCTCGTGTAACGGAACAAGTCAAAAACCATCCGAATGTAACGGTAATCAACGAAGAAGTGACAGATATTCCGGAAGGGCCAACAGTGATTGCTACTGGACCGCTGACAAGTGAAGCACTTTCAGGAAAATTAAAAGAGCTGTCCGGAGAAGATTATTTATATTTTTATGATGCTGCTGCTCCAATTTTAGAAAAAGACTCAATCGATATGAATAAAGTTTATTTGAAATCACGATATGATAAGGGAGAAGCGGCATATTTGAATTGCCCTATGACAGAAGCAGAATTTGATCGTTTTTATGAGGCTCTTACCACGGCCGAAACAGTTCCATTAAAGGAATTTGAAAAGGAAATCTTTTTCGAGGGCTGTATGCCAATAGAGGTGATGGCAAATAGAGGAAAGAAAACAATGCTTTTTGGCCCGATGAAGCCGGTTGGTTTAGAAGATCCGAAAACAGGAAAAAGGCCATATGCAGTTGTTCAGCTTCGACAGGATGATGCCGCCGGAACACTTTATAATATTGTAGGTTTTCAAACTCATTTGAAATGGGGGCCGCAAAAAGAAGTAATCCGCTTGATTCCAGGTCTCGAAAATGCTGAAATAGTAAGGTATGGCGTTATGCACCGGAATACATTTATCAACTCTCCAAAAGTCCTGCGCGCAACATATCAGTTCAAGAACCGGGATGACTTATTCTTTGCAGGGCAAATGACAGGGGTTGAAGGGTATGTCGAATCTGCTGCCAGCGGACTTGTGGCAGGCATCAATGCTGCAAGACTTGTTAAAGGAGAAGATCCTATAGAGTTTCCTCATGAGACTGCGATTGGAAGCATGGCGCGTTATATTACTACAGCTAACCCGAAAAGTTTCCAGCCTATGAACGCTAATTTTGGTTTATTTCCTGAACTTCCTGAAAAAATCAGAGGGAAAAAAGAAAGAAATGAAAAACATGCGGAAAGAGCATTAGGAACAATTCAGAACTTTGTGAAAAATTTGTAAATTATGTTGCGTTGGGCTGCTTAGTTGTGATACTATTTAGTAGCCCTTGCGAGGTGAACATTTAATGTCTGAAAATGTGAACGTTTCTTTAAAGTTGTTTATTGAATATTTACAAATTGAGAAAAATTATTCACAATATACAATTGAGCATTACCAGCATGATATTAGTGAATTTTTTATGTTCATGTCTGAACAAGCCATTGCAGATATAACAAAAGTCGAGTATCAGGATGTCAGGATATATCTTACTGATCTATACGATAAAAAGATGTCCCGTAAGTCTGTTGCCAGGAAAATATCAAGCTTAAGGAGCTATTTTAAATTTTTGCTCAGAGAAGAGAAAGTGGCTGAAAATCCTTTTGCACTTGTTTCCATTCCGAAAGCGCAGAAAAAGCTGCCGGAATTTTTCTATGAGGAGGAAATGAAGCAGCTTTTCGATGCTTGTGAAACAAGTACTCCTCTAGGGCAAAGAAATAAAGCACTTCTTGAACTATTGTATGCAACCGGCATCCGCGTCAGCGAGTGCAGCCAAATCCGCTTAAAAGACCTGGATATGTATTTATCAACGGTTCTTGTCCGCGGCAAGGGCAGTAAAGAGCGGTATGTCCCTTTCGGAAGCTTTGCCCAGGACGCACTTGACACATACATAAACCATGGACGTAAAGAATTGCTTTCTAATGGGAACGTGCAGGATAATTTGTTTCTGAATGCCCGAGGCGGTCCGCTTACAGCAAGGGGAATCAGGACTATACTGAATAAGATCATCGAAAGATCATCCTTATCAGGCAAAATCCATCCCCATATGCTTCGTCACACATTTGCGACGCATTTAATGGCAAATGGGGCTGATATGAGGACAGTTCAGGAATTACTTGGACACGCATTTCTATCTTCAACCCAGGTGTATACACATGTTACGAATGAATACTTGAAAAAAACTTATATGGCCCATCATCCGCGGGCTTAGCAGCAGAATTTAATTACCGGATAGTCTGCAGAAAAATCAAAGGCAATATGCTCCAAAGGAGGAGTCTTTCATGTCCGAATTTCATGCTACAACAATATTTGCTGTGCATCATAATGGAGAATGTGCAATGTCTGGCGACGGCCAGGTTACCTTTGGAAACGCAGTTGTGATGAAACACACTGCAAGAAAAGTCAGAAAGCTATTTAATGGTAAGGTGCTGGCTGGATTTGCAGGCTCAGTAGCCGATGCATTTACGTTATTCGAAATGTTTGAAGGAAAGCTTGAAGAGTATAATGGAAACCTTGAGAGAGCAGCTGTTGAGCTTGCAAAAGAGTGGAGAAGCGATAAGGTTTTGCGCAAACTCGAAGCAATGCTTATTGTTATGAATACCGACAGTCTGCTGCTTATCTCTGGTACAGGTGAAGTTATTGAGCCGGATGATGGAATTCTGGCTATTGGATCAGGTGGCAACTATGCTCTTGCAGCTGGACGATCTTTAAAGAGATTTGCAGGCGAGCACTTATCAGCAAGAGAAATTGCGAAGGCCTCGCTTGAAATGGCTGCGGAAATATGTGTATATACAAACCACAACATCATTGTGGAAGAACTCTAATAAAAGGAGTGCTGTTGTATGGGTAAAGGAACAAATTTAACTCCCCGCCAAATTGTTGAGCGTTTGGATCAATTTATCATCGGTCAAAAAGATGCAAAAAAAGCAGTTGCTGTAGCACTTAGAAATCGCTATCGCCGCAGCTTGCTTGAAGAAATATTGAGGGATGAAGTAAATCCTAAAAATATACTGATGATCGGCCCGACTGGAGTCGGAAAAACTGAAATAGCACGCAGAATGGCTAAATTGGTTGGTGCCCCATTTGTCAAAGTGGAGGCAACCAAATTCACGGAAGTCGGATATGTAGGAAGGGATGTTGAATCCATGGTCAGAGATCTTGTGGAAACATCCGTCCGTTTGGTTAAAGAAGAAAAGATGATCAGTGTAAAGGAAAGAGCCGAAGAAAGTGCCAACCGCCGCATTCTTGAACTGCTCGTACCGGGTTCCAAAAAGGCAGCTAATTATAAAAATCCTCTTGAAATGCTATTTGGCGGAGGTAATGATCAGCAGCAGGATACGTATCAGACAGAAGATTTAAACCTCCAGGAAAAGCGCAAGATTATAAAAGAAAAGCTTGCACTTGGCGAATTGGAAAATGAAGTTATTACCGTAGAAGTAGAAGAGCAGCAGCCTTCAATGTTTGACATGCTGCAGGGCTCAGGTATGGAGCAAATGGGCATGAATATGCAGGATGCTCTGAGCAGCCTTATGCCAAAGAAAAGGAAAAAAAGAAAACTGACTGTACGGGAAGCGAGAAAGATTTTAACAAATGAAGAGGCCCAAAAGCTGATTGATATGGACGAAGTCAGTCAGGAGGCTGTATTCCGCGCTGAACAGTCAGGAATTATTTTCATTGATGAAATCGATAAAATAGCCAGCAAAAATAGCGGCGGTTCTTCGGCTGATGTTTCAAGGGAAGGGGTTCAAAGAGACATTTTGCCGGTGGTAGAAGGTTCAACAGTAGTAACCAAATACGGTTCTGTAAAGACAGACCATGTATTGTTTATTGCTGCCGGGGCATTCCACATGGCTAAGCCTTCAGACCTGATTCCTGAATTACAGGGACGTTTTCCGATCCGTGTGGAGCTCACGAAGCTAACCGTTGAAGATTTCTATAAAATACTCGTTGAGCCTGATAATGCATTAATAAAACAATATGAAGCATTATTGGTAACTGAAGGTATACAAATTGAATTTTCTGACGATGCTATTCGTAGGATTGCACAATTTGCATTCGAAGTTAACCAAAATACAGATAATATCGGTGCAAGGCGTCTTCATACCATCATGGAAAAACTGCTGGAGGATTTATCGTTTGAAGCACCGGATATCACAATGGAAAAAATCACAATTACCCCTCAGTATGTCGAGGAGAAACTGGGAGCCATTTCCCGCAACAAGGATCTAAGCCAGTTTATTCTATGACCCATTGTTTAATTTTCCGGGTCATAGGGTACACGAGGAATGTATCCAAAATTTTATAAGAATGATCCAATAAGCAATAAGATAATTAATCTTAACAAAATATATGTTTATGGGTTGTAGCAAATAGGAGGAAATACAATGGATTTATTAACAAAAACAAGAAAAATTAATGCAATGCTCCAAAGAGCTGCCGGAAAACCGGTTAACTTCAAGGAAATGTCAGAAACACTAAGTGAAGTAATCGAAGCAAATATCTTCGTAGTGAGCCGCAGAGGTAAACTGCTTGGATTTGCTGTAAACCAGCAAATTGAAAATGAGCGCATGAAGCAAATGCTGGCAGATCGCCAATTCCCTGAGGAATATACTAAAAATTTATTTAACATCCAGGAAACTTCATCAAATCTGGATGTAGAAAGTGAATATACTGCGTTCCCGGTTGAAAACAAAGATCTTTTCGCAAATGGTTTGACTACAATTGTTCCTATCATTGGCGGCGGTGAGCGTCTGGGCACATTAATTCTTGCCAGATTGCAGGAACAGTTCCATGATGATGATTTAATTCTTGCTGAATATGGTGCTACTGTTGTTGGTATGGAAATTCTTCGTGAAAAAGCTGAAGAAATTGAAGAAGAAGCACGCAGCAAGGCGGTTGTACAAATGGCAATCAGTTCTCTTTCATACAGTGAGCTGGAAGCGATAGAGCATATCTTTGAAGAGCTTAACGGCAACGAAGGGCTTCTTGTAGCATCGAAAATCGCTGATCGTGTAGGCATTACGCGCTCTGTAATCGTAAATGCCCTAAGAAAACTGGAAAGTGCAGGAGTTATTGAATCCCGTTCATTAGGCATGAAAGGTACTTATATCAAAGTTCTTAACGATAAGTTCCTGGTGGAATTAGAAAAACTTAAATCAAACTAATATAGTCCGCTAAAAACCCGTCCTTAATTGACGGGTTTTTTTATTACAAATAGATTACATTAAATTTTGGTAAATTTATGTATTTTTATCATTTTTTATAAGTATTTTAGTCTTAGTTTACATAATTTGTGATTGTGGTGTTAATCTTGTATGGTCAAAAAGACCTATTGTCGGAATGTAAGATAAAATTAGATGGGAGAATGAAATGGCGGGTTTTTGGTAATTATTAGAAAAATTCAATATAACTTTCAGCATATTTAAAAGATTTGTCGAAAATAGGACAAAAGAATCATTAAAATTAACCTTATGTTCATAGACATATTATTTCATATTCATTACAATAATGTTTATGATGACATATTTTGTCCATTATCAACAAATTTCTACAAAAATTACCAAGATAAAATTGTTTTATATGAGGTGTTATGATTGAAACTGTTTTCAGGCACTATATCAACATTAGAACAAGCATTGGATTACTCTTCGCTTAAGCAAAAGGTAATATCTCAAAATATTGCAAATGCAGATACTCCAAACTATAAAGCGAAAGATGCAAGCTTTAAAGAGGCTTTTCAGAGCGCTCTAGATGGATCAATGGAAGCAAACAAAAGTGATTTCAGGCATTATGACTTTAAGAATGCATCATCCTCAGGACAAGGTGTAGTGACAAAACGCAATGCTTCTTACAATCATAATGGCAATAGCGTCGATGTAGATAAGGAAATGGCTGATCTTGCTACAAATCAGATTTATTATAATGCATTGATTGAACGAGTAAGCGGGAAGTTTTCCAGTCTGCAAAATGTATTGCGGGGAGGAAAATAGTAATGTCTATGTTTCATAGTATGAATAACACAGCATCGGCTCTTACTGCCCAAAGGCTCCGCATGGATGTAATTTCTTCAAATATGGCCAATGCGGACTCTACCAGAAGTGTGAATGGAGATGGACCCTACAGAAGGAAGTCAGTAGTATTGGAACCGAAAGAAGGCCAATTTTCTTCTTTTTTAAATTTGGCAATGAGCCGAAATGGCGGGAGCTCTCCAGGATACGGTGTAAAGGTGTCAAGAATTTCAGAAGATCGGGAGACGCCAACTAGAATGGTTTATGATCCAACACATGTCGATGCTAATGAGAATGGATATGTTGAAATGCCAAATGTGGATCCTTTAAGAGAAATGACGGATCTGATGAGTGCAACTAGATCTTATGAAGCCAACGTAACTGTTTTTAATGCCTCTAAAGGCATGATGATGAAAGCTTTGGAAATCG
>ERZ1023203.163-NODE-163-length-11363-cov-700.642377_pt1 | contig 11363 bp, 16 predicted proteins | sample MGYA00380444_ERZ1023203 | MGnify/ENA primary metagenome ERZ1023203 (study PRJEB33173, sample SAMEA4830386) | metagenome | study: EMG produced TPA metagenomics assembly of the PRJEB25223 data set... | reverse complement strand
TTAAGTGCGAAAAATATGGGGTTAAGTGCGAAAAATATGGGGTTAAGTGCGAAAAATATGGGGTTAAGTGCGAAAAGTATTAATATGTTTCGTTATTTGTGTTACTATAATAATAGATTCGTTTGTATAAAGAGATATTATGAGTAGAAAATTTTCAGATCTTAACGATCAAGAGCAAAGTATCGTTTCATTGCTTATGGACCGCTTGAAAACAACGAAGAGTGCTAATGTAGAGGCTCGATTTAATCTGCTTGATAGATTTGATCTTGATGTTAATGATCCTGTTTTTCTTGACTTTTTGATCAATATGTCAGAATTTGAACAACAACCATCTTCCTCATCTTTAAAGCCTGCAAAAGTCAAAAAATCGGTTAATAAGCCCAACCAAAAGTCTATGACTTATGCCAATAGCAAAGACTTGATTATCATTCAGAATCGGTTATTGCATGCCATAAGCCATTTGACTTTAAATGAGCGGCGACTGATTTTGTTTTTATCTCCAATTGTTAGGAAAAAAATTGAAAATGACCCTGATAACCGCGTCTTTTATGTACGCGTACAGGATTTTGTTGCTGAATATAATATCAAAAGCAAAAATTACTATAATGAATTGGAAAAAATTGCTGATAGTATAGTTAAAAAAGCTTTTTTCTTTTGGTATAAAACGCAAAATGGTAAAGCCAAAAAGGGTGTAAGTTGGGTATCTGAATGTGATTACATGGAAAATGAAGGTCAAATCAAAATAAAACTTGATAGCACCGTCATTGAAATGTTAACAGTATTTGATCAAGCAACAGGTAATTTTTGGACGCAGTATCAAAAAGAATGGATTGTAAATTTGGGGGCTTATGGCATCATTATGCTTGAAATGATTTTGAGTTCGATGGAAAGTAAGGGTTTTTATACCGTTGAACATTTACGAGAAAAATTTGACTGCGTAGAAACTTATAAAAAATTTTCTGATTTTAAATGTCATGTGATTGATAGAGCGATTAAGGAAATCCATAAACATACGCCTATTAAGATTGTATATGAGCAACACAAAACTGGAAGAAAGGTTACAGGTCTAACATTCTCTTATATCAATACCAATCTCAAAGAAGTAGAAAATAAAACAAAGAGTGCTAAAGAAAATAGTCAACAAAATGATCCTTTTGTAAATTTCAAAATGACTCATAAGCAAATGGCATTGTTTGCAAGTAAAATTAAAAAAGCGCACGGTGATTCAATTGATGATATTATGGCAGAGCTTTCTAATGTGCATTTGCAGTCAAAACATGTGGGGTTTTTAAAGGTGCTCGATTATGTACCCTCTGATTGGTACACAGAAGAAGAGATAAGAAGTCATTTGACTGCTGAGCAGATTAAAGAGGTTAAGATGCTTAAGAAGATTGAGGCTGATAAAATACAGGAGAATCAGAAAACCCAACTTGAAGAAGATTACGAGAAAATTTTACAAAATGCTGAAGTATTTGTGATGGCTAATCAGCATAGAATTCGGCGAAACACAGTGGAGCAGTTTCTTTTTGAAGCTGGTGACTATTTAGCCATTATCAAATCTTGGAAAAATGATTTGATGGATGAAAAATCAAGAAAGAATTTTAATAAGATTAATGAAATACTTTAACTAAACATGCGCAATTCTCTATCTATCATCTTTTGAACTGGGTGGAAATATATGCTTAAGCTACCCAATCACGGTATTCTTGTTCTTTGATACATTGTCTAATGGCACCAATCACAGTACCGCCAGTCGTCAGCAAATAATATACTCTAGTCCAAATGATGGGCTGATGGTAAAAGTGAGCCAAATATGCTGCAAATTCCTTCGTAGTAGCCGGGTGGTAGATTTTTTAGATTATATGACTGAGGCCTCAAACAAATCTTGGCTATTTTTAACCACACAGGCTATTTAAAAGATTGTAAAAAGGTAATCTTTTTTATGTCCGAATTCGGACACTTTAATCGCATGAATTTGCCATGTCTTTACATATCATTCAAAAAACCACTTTATCAGTCAAAAATTAGGTAATTTTTGATAAAAATAGCCATTTTTTCGCATATTTTAGCAAAATATGCTTGTATATCGTTCAAGGATATTATATTATATCAATCAAGAAATAAACAACCAGTGTCCGAATTCGGACGGTAAGGATGAAAAATGGCAAAAGTTATTACAGTAGCTAATCACAAAGGTGGCTGTGGTAAGACTGCAACAGTAGTACATTTAGCCGCTGAATTAGCGCACCTTGAGCTTAGCGTATTGGTGATTGACCTTGATCCACAAGGCAATGCGTCAACGCATATTGGACTGAAACACCCCTCTGAATTACCTGTGACAATTCGTGATTTATTGCTAGATGGTTCACCAGCTCGATTGCTTGAAGCTGTACAAGAAGAAACAAACATTGAAGGGGTATCTTTAATTTCTTCATCATTGGCGCTTACAACTGATGAAGATAAAATTAAAGACAATGAACCACGCCCATTAGAAGTATTAAGTCGCATCATTAAACCCTTGATGGATGTATATGATGTTATTTTAATTGATACTCCGCCATCTCTTCGCACATTGACTGGAAATGCTTTAGCTTGTGCTACCGATTATATCATCCCTGTATTTAGCGGTTCTCAGTATGGAATGTATGGTGTGGCAGATTTACAAGCTTACATTCAAAAAATCAAGTACATCAACCCGAGCTTGAACTTACTTGGCGCACTTTTGATGCGCCATGATAAACGCCAGCTGACTTGTCAGATGATGAAAGAAGAAGCAGCACAGAAAATTGGCAGTATTATTCCTGTTGAAATTCCAAGCAGTACCAATATTGATAAAGCTGCAATCTTAGGTGTCAGCTTAAGAAAGGTTGATGCAACATCAAAAATTGCGCGTCGCTTTAAAAAACTGGCAATGTGGACAGCGCATGAAACACGATTAAAAACTTATTCAGCTGAAGAATTGGTACAGGAATAAGGACAAAATATGAGTAAATTAGCACAGCAACTTAAAGCCAAATTGGCCCAAAATCTAGAAATTCACGCAGCTGCTGACAAGGGTTTTGACGGCTTTGATGTGTACAAGACAAGTCGTTTAGAAAGTATTGCCATTTCAGACATCCACCCAAATCCAGTACAGCCACGCACAGAATTTGATGCCAAAGCCTTGCAAGAATTGGCGGATAATATTGATAAAAATGGTCTTTTGCAGCCGATTACTGTACGCCAAACCGCACAAGGCTATGAAATTGTGGCTGGTGAACGCCGTTTTCGTGCAACTCAGTTGCTTGGCAAAACCAGTATTGAATGTATCGTGGTACATATTACTGATCAACAAAATGCATTGCTGGCATTATCTGAAAACTTGGCTCGCAAGGATTTAAGTGATTATGAAACCGCCTTGGCTGTTGAAAAAATACAAGATCGCTTTGACAACAAAACCGAATTAGCAAAAGCATTAGGTATCAGCCGTGCCAAGCTTTACAAGCTATTGTCTTTTAATGAGTTACCAAAGTCTATTTTGATGCACTTATCTGATAACCCAAGCATCTTATCGGCTGATACAGCTGAACAAATCAAATCTTTGAAAAAAGATTTGGCTCTTGATGATGACTTGTTTGGCGGTATCTTGCTAAAAGCAGTAACGATGCTAAAATCAGGTGAGCTTAAGCAGTCACATATTGCTGACTTTATCATGTCAGAAGTGGTATCAGCTGATGATAGTAAACCAGCAACTGATGCTAAGGTCACAAGTGAAATGAAAACGCCAGCGGTAACTGATGTGAAAAAAATGTATGTCAAAGAAGGCAAGCCAATTGGCAAGGTCAAGTCAAATGGTAAGAAATTGATTGTTGAATTAACAGCCCAGAGCTTAACTGCCAAACAAGAACAAGAATTGATGCAGTTTTTGGATAACTTGTTGACCGAATAATCATACCGAATGTGTCCGAATTCGGACACTTATGTGGTACAATATAAATCAATCAAATTATAAGGATAAATTATGCTTAAACTATCCCCTAATATCAATATTAGCGAAACAGCCATTCAAGCAATGGCATCTACCGCTTTAGAATTTAGTGACGAAGTTGTGGAAAGTACCAACCCATTATTGATTGAAATCTTCCAGCGCATTCAGGCTGGTGAAACAACCTACGAACAAGAAGAGCAAAGATTAATTGATAACTTCTTAAAATTTGGGAAAATTGATGGCTGACTATTCTGAAGTTAGAAAAATTTTAGCGACATCTGCTCAATCCCAAGATGAAGCTATAGAAAAAGATCGGCTTGAACGAACCATAACATCCGTTCGCACACAACGATTGGCACAGAATCCAATTGTTGGGAAATATGACTTTGAACACTTATCAAAAATTCATAAATATCTATTTGAAGGTTTGTATGATCACGCTGGCGAACTAAGGCCTGAAACCGAATACTGGCGCAAACAAAGTGCTGATAATACCATGCTCACAGAGTTTGCCAAAGCAAGTGATTGTATTACCATCATTAAAGAAACCAGTAATTTTATTATCGATAACAACTATCTAAAAGACTTAGATAGAGAAAATTTCTTATATGAATTTGCTGTATCCTATGCAGAATTTAATTACGCTCACCCTTTTCTCGAAGGAAATGGCAGGGCAACGCGGATATTATTTCAGCAACTAGCCCAAGAAGCTGGATATACCTTTGATAGCCAAAAAATCGATAAAGCTGAATGGGACGCTGCCTGTATAAGATCTTGCAATCACTATATTCTATATGAACAAGAAGATGGAACAAAAATCGGCGAAGAGCAGGAACAAAATATTTATCCACTCATTGATATAATGGATAAAGTTTTGGTTAAAAAAGAAAAGGGATTGTAAGTTGGTCAAAAATGGAAACATAACGAACTAATTGATGCTGGACTAAATAAAAAACAAGCTGATTTTGTACTTAAAGCCCAAAGCAAGGGCTTTCAGATAGGCAGTAGCAAAAATGGCGAACACTTGCGTGAAAACCAAGCACAATTACTCGATCTGATCAATACTGATAATCTGAGTGATAAAACCATGCGTGAATTTAACGCTAATTTTGACAAAGGTCGATAGTGTCCAAATTCGGACACATTAAATTAACGAACTTTAAAGGATAATCTTATGAAAAAATCAATGCTCACCACAGCTGCAACACTAATCATAATATTGACTGGATGTAGCGAAAAAAACCTACACTGCTGACTATCTTTTGACTGACAAGACTAAGCGTGTGGAAATTTTGGAAGCCTGTAAAGCAAACAAATAGAGTACAGAAAATTGTACAAATACAAACACGGCACAGGCAGCAATTAATAAAAATATTAATGCTAAGACCAATCAACTAAACCGTCTAAAATATAAATTGATACGCCAGCAACAAAATAATCATCAATTTCAAAATTCACTGTTCAAAGATTAGGGCATTGCCAAAGATAAAGAACTGGCGGAACAAGTAGCCAAAGCTGAATTGGCACTAGAAAACGCCAAAAGTCAATAAACATAAAGCCCACTTAATGTGGGCTTGATTCAATTGATATAAGACATGAGAAAAAAGACTATAGAAAACCATTAGGTGATGGGCTTATTCCTTAAAGCCAAGTCAACTGACTACCAATATCGTACCCAAGCTGCCGTATCAGAACAACGATATTCAATGAGCCTGATTGTAATTTGATAATCAAGATTCAAATTACGCTGAAATATCGAATCATGATGTGCAATTCTGTTTCTTAACTTGCGTATTCTTTCCAAATTATTAAAGATTTCACCCCTGATTTTTGCATCTTTAGCATTGGGCAATACTATTTGTAGATGGTCATTCCAAATTTTATTAAACATCCCGCAAAACCCTTTCCATGCTAAAATATCCCAACCCTCTCTATTCTAAAATACCCCAATGAACTACGAAGCATCCACACACTTATCTAATGAGAAGTTTAAACGCTTAATTGGCGTTGAGCGAGAAGTCTTTAACAACATGCTTGCTTGTTTAGAGCAAGCACAAGCGACCATACACAAAAAGGTGGTAGAAAACTTAAAATTGGCATGCCCAATCTATTAATGGCAACCTTACAGTATTTTAAGGAATATCGCACCTATGAGCAGATAGCCGCTGACTTTGGCATACATGAAAGCACCCTTATCCGTAAAAGCCATTGGATTGAAGATACACTAAGCAAGCAAGGCTTTGCCCTAACCACACAAACTCCCACAGAAGATGCTAAGTTTATCCTAGCAGATGGTGGTTATCAAGGCATAAAACACCTACATGCTAATGCCTTTATTCCACTAAAAGCAACCAAGAAATATCCGTTGGTACAAGAAGCCAAAGACTATAACGCATTACTGTCTAAAACACGAGTAAGAGTAGAACATATCTTTGCTAAGTTTAAAGCCTTTAAAATGTTAAGAACCACTTATCGTAAATCATTGGCAAGATTTGAACTTAGGGTGAAGCTTGTGTTTGGATGGATTGGATAGTTTTGCAGGATGTCTTATGAACAGATTTGGGTAGTTTGCTAAAGCGAGAATCTTTTGTAAAATAACTTTTGGGCAAAATATGATCCACCGCAACTTTATACTTTTCAGCATCTTCAAATTTTCCAGTTAAAGGGTCTTTGATGTGTGGTTTGCCATTAATCATTGTTATTTTGTTGATTTGTTCAGTTTTATTGGTTAATGGGTTCACCCAGTAAATTTCACCATTGTTGCCAAAATAACGATTGTTCATTTTTCCGTATTGTTTTTCAAGATTAGCTCTTGTAACCTTGCAACAATCCGCATTATGCACCCACACCCCAAACTCACCAATATGGTAGGTGTGAAAGTCATCTACTTCAATATTATAAACGGTATCGGTGTGGTTGGGTAGGTATTGGCATCTTTAATGGATTGATGGGCTTTACTATTGGAAATATGACTTCAATTCATTCAAAAATTCAACAAATTTATTTATACTTACAATCTTTATCATTGGTGTATTTACCGTTATGTTTTCATAACTAAAAAAATGTTCTTCGTATAATTTAAAGTAAAAATAAAAATTTCCCCTATCTCTTATGCATCTTTTCATAAAATCATCGAATGTTTCTTCTAAGGTAAAGATATTTTCATTTTCTAATTTTCCTTCTCTGATAATCTCACGAAATAAGTCCTTGTCCATTTTTTCGCAAAAATAAATTTCTTCTACCAACAAACTTTCCAATGAATTTATAAAACTAGGAATATAAGTTGGTGAACTTAAAGTGCCAATTTTAAGCCCGTCAATAACTAAAACTAAGTTAGCCATATTATTACAATATGTACTTGAAATTATTTCAAGGTAAATTTCTTGATTTCCTATTTTTTTTATAGTTTTACTCATTAATCATCTAATCTAACAAAAATATCATCTAAGCACAATGATTCATCGCTAACTATGCACAGTACAGCATTTACAATACTTTCTTTAGTAATTTCTTTAAGAATAATTGATCCAATACTCCAAAAGAAGCTTTCTTGACTGATTATTTTCTCCACATCATTTAGACAAAAAGCAGAGCAACTATATCCTATCCCTTTGTAATATATAAAGAAATCAACCATTCCATAACTATATTCAGCTATAAAATCATAAGACTGAATTTCCAATTCATTATCTTTATAAAGAATTTCCATATTATCTGCCATATAATTCTTTTAGTCGAGTCTAAACTTTAGCTTGGTTACCTTTACCAGAATAACCCAAAACTTCCCAACCGTTAGCGGTTTTTCTAGCATATATTCTACCACCATTTCTATGTCTAAATTCTGTGATGCCGTGATAAACACTGGTACCGATACCTGGATTTTCATTACCTTTCTTAATTTGTTCCATCATTTGATTGATACCTTGACTCTCTTGCTGAGACAACTTTCTTGCCTCTCTCAGTAGTAGTTCGTCTTGTTTTACAATGGAAGAAATATGGTTTCCACAACACTCCGCATTATGCACCCACACCCCATATTCGCCAATATGGTAGGTATGGAAGTCATCTACTTCAAAGTTGTAGACGGTTTGGGTGTGGTTGGGTAGTAGGTATTGGCTAATGACTTCTACTTCTTGATTGTTTCTATCAAGCAGTATCATGCCTTGTTCTAGTAAGGACGCTTTTAACCAGCCTGTGTCTTCTACCCAAAATGGGTGTTCGGCTGTGGTTTCTAGGGTTTCTGTTTGTCCTTGTTTGTTTTGACCGTTATCCAAAAAAAGGGTTGTTGATAGTTACAACCAACCCATTTTAGTTTAGACAAAAAGTTGAGTTTTGCATGAAAGTGAAAATCGCAAGTTATTTGATTCCCAATTTATCCAACGATTGATTAAGCCTATCACCTGAGATAACCTCATCACTTTCTTCATAATCATCTGGCTTATTATAATCATATTCTATCTTAAATTTACCATTAGGGTATAAGGTGAATAATAATCCCCAAATGCGATGTCCTGTTCTTTCTAACATTGTATCTCTGATGTAATAAACCGATTTAGAAGAACTTTCCCAAATATCATCTAAAATTTCATTTCCAAGCCAAAATTCCTGATTTTCAAAAATAAACCATCTTTCGATTGAAATCATTTGATTATATATTTCATATTTAATATAAGCTTTATTCCATTTTTGAATTCCTATAAAATATAGTAATTCTTGAGCAAAAACCTCATATTGTTGAGCAAAATCTAAAATATTTTCATTATTCATTGCTGAAATCTCCATTCTTTCGGCTTACCATTGATTGTCGCCACAACTTTAAATTGATTCGGTCTTACAGAGTTACCCAGTGGATAGTCAATATCAATCTTGACAGAGACAGATTTACCCGCTTTAAGCTCACGAGCCAATTCATTCTCCATCTTTTTCCAATCACTTCTATTTAATCTTTGTGCTTGTGGCACCATATTAATTCTATCGCCAGCACCACCAAGTATACTAGCAATTAAATGACCACCTTCATCACCAGTGGCATTGACGGATTTACCAACACTCACCTGCTGACTTCTGTTTCTTGGCATTTTACCTAAAGATAATTGACCTTCAACTTTATTAACCCTGCCTTGACCATCTGTGTGATACGTATGTATATGAGTACCATTATTCACTTCATGCCTTGTGTTGGGATTAAGTGTTTGTTTATTAAGATTGGTGTCCCACTGTCTTTTACTACCTGCATTACCTTGAATTACATCACAATACTCCGCATTATGCACCCACACCCCATATTCACCAATATGATAGGTGTGGAAGTCTTGGGCTTCAAAGTTGTAGACGGTTTGGGGTGGTTTTATGTTTTAATCCCAAAGTGCTCAGATTTTTTTAGCCCAAGGACTAAAATCAAACCTGGAATAATCCTCTCCAACTTGTGAAAATACATGTAGAAAGTATTCATCAAGCATTTCTTTAGGATTGATAATTTCATACAGTCCATCGATGAAATCACCATCTTTTACCCAAAACATACGATGGTCATAATAGTAACACATAAGTATTAAATCATATTCTTTTGGATCTTCATAAGGTTTACAACAATCTATCATCACTCTTAGATTGGGAAAACCCTTGGTTCTGTGTTTTTGCTGTTTCTCAATCTCTTCAATTTCAATATCAATAAAAGCATAGGGAATTTTTTGAACCAAGCTTTCAATTGCTTGTTTGGCTTTTTTGCGTGAGTTGGGGAGGTAGATGTCAAATGATCGCCAGCAACTATATGGGTCGCCGATTAGCATCGAACCACCTTGAATATATCTAAAACGTTCAGATAACAACACGCCACCAAATGCTTGTAACCAACCATCTTTTAGATAACTTGGCAGCCAGTCGTAGTAATCTCTGTTTGGCTCCGTTAAAAAATAAATTCGTTGGTTGAGTTCAAAGAATGATGATAAGAATAATCTATTTTCAGTTAATTGATACCAGTACATAATTAGCTGATAATACAAATCATTGGAAATTAAATAATCATAAGTTTTGGGATAGTGATTCTTTAATGTACTAATAGATTGTTTAAAATCAAAATTTAGCTTATTGATATGGTAGTCATAACCATATTCAAGTTTATTAATATATTCCATCTCTTTTTGTTTTATATCGGAAACAGAATTTACAGTGTATTCAACTACTTTGTCTAAGATATCTTGGTTGAGTTTGTCTATTGTATAAATAGCCATGGCTTTCTCCAGTTATTTAATATTATATTGCTTATAAGCTTCTTTTAGTCTTTGATCAACATCTCGTTGAATACTTTCTAAATATTTTCTGTAGTTACTATTAACCTTTTGCCCTCTCCAGGTTTCCCAACCTGAGTTATTGAATTCAATTTTTGATCCCTTGGACGAATTTGCAGAATGTAGCATGGGTTGTAAATTGTCAGGGCTGTTCATGATTGAATTTTGAACCTCTTTAGGTAACTTGATAAAATCAGGATCCTTGGTAAAATAACTTTTGGGCAAAATATGATCCACCGCAACTTTATATTTTGTCGCATCTTCAAGTTTTCCAGTTAAAGGGTCTTTGATGTGTGGTTTGCCATTAATCATTGTTATTTTGTTGATTTGTTCAGTTTTATTGGTTAATGGGTTCACCCAGTAAATTTCACCATTGTTGCCAAAATAACGATTGTTCATTTTTCCGTATTGTTTTTCAAGATTAGCTCTTGTAACCTTGCAACAATCCGCATTATGCACCCACACCCCATATTCACCAATATGGTAGGTGTGGAAGTCTTGTACTTCAAAGTTATAAACCGTCTCTCTGCAATCTAATTTGGTTTGGCTGATGATTGTAACATTAGGCAGACCATGTTTGTCAAGTAAGGTCATGCCTTGTTCTAGTAAAGAAGCTTTAAGCCAGCCAATACCTTCTACCCAAAATGGGTGTTCTTTAGTGGTTTTAAAGGTTTCTGTGGTGTGATTGCTGTGTCTGACAACAACTTCATAGATTTCTTGATTGGGCGTGACCTTAGTAGCGATGACAGGACGGTGGTCGCTCCATCTTTGGGTTATCGAAATGATATTAATTAACTGAACGCTTACTTTGCTTCATATAAAGCCAGCTCTTCAGATATTTTTGAATATAATTCAATATCATTAAACTCGTATTCTTCTTTTTCACTATCTGGATTATATAAATCAACTATATAAAATATTGATGATAAAAACAAATTTAGTCTCTCATCATCAATATTTGCCAACCCCAAATCTCTCTCTATTCTCCATAGTTCAATATAGGCATCAACAAAACAATTTGTGTTAATTCTTTCATTCAAATACGCTTTGGTAAAATTAAGCAATAACACACTCATCTTAACACTCCATTCTTGAAAAAATTCTCGTAT
>ERZ1023203.162-NODE-162-length-11509-cov-5.618998_pt1 | contig 11509 bp, 9 predicted proteins | sample MGYA00380444_ERZ1023203 | MGnify/ENA primary metagenome ERZ1023203 (study PRJEB33173, sample SAMEA4830386) | metagenome | study: EMG produced TPA metagenomics assembly of the PRJEB25223 data set... | reverse complement strand
GGCTCATAGACCTCCAGTGCTGCATCTTTTAAACTCTTTTGTGCAATGGCTGTGAAGATAAAAATGCCCTCTGCCAGAATGCCGGCAATCGGGTGAATTCCATAGAAGAGGCGGATGATTAAAAAAGTTATTCCTCCTGCAGCCAGCAGGACTATAAAAAGCATGATAATCCCATTTAATTTTCTAAAGCGCCCTTTATTAAGGCCTTGTTCAAGTTTATGTATCAGGGCACCCATCCATCTGACCGGATGCGGCCAGTTTGGCGGGTCTCCTATCAGCTTATCTATTATGCAGGCAAAGGATAGGGCAAGCAGGTGATTAAAAATCATCTCTTTATCCTTCTTTGCGATTTTTTTATCGCCTCTACAGTACATTCGTAGACACCTTTTCCGATCACTTTGCCTAGCGGTGTAATGGTACCCGCATACTCGAGGTTTTCTCCCTGCTGTGTGGCCGCAATCATAATACTGTCTGTCGATGTTCCGGTCGCAATCGTCCCTGTGACTGCATCCTTTACTTTCTGATCATATAAGGCTCTTGTCTTTGCCTCGGTTGCAGTCATAATGCATTGGATAAAGGATTCCTCTGTCAGATTGCCATTAACGAAAATCCATGTATTGATTGTACCCGGAGTCAGATGATAAGAATGTGCTTCACTTTTCGAGGCATCAACAGCATTGCCGACACCTGCTGTCACGACCACATACACAGAAAAGGTTCCCTCTTCATAAAATTTACTGCTATGATCTTCAACATATACAGCGGTCATCATCCCCACGGTTTCCCCGGGTTCAAAGCCAATCTCCCGGACAAAATCCGCCATCTCCGCCCGATGATCACTGCAATCATAATTCTTGCTCACATGCCGGTTTAGAAATATGCGATTCCAGCCGGTGCCAGATCCGGTTACACCTGATGACATGGTTTTCAGCGGAAATGGGGAACAAATGACAAGTAAGTCGTCCTTTACCTCAAGACTGGATTGATCAATTCGATTCACTGATTGACTTTCCGCCTGAGAGCGCTGGGGCACCAGCACCATCTGAGGGGCCGGGACTCTTGGATGCGGAAGCTTCTCAATCTTCGTCCTATAGACCTCGCGTATTCTGCTTTCTTTTAAAACCTCATTGGGTATGTGGTTAATATTGACTTCGCCATTCTCCAGCAGCAATAGGCGGTCACAATACAGGCCAGCCAAATTCAAATCATGAAAAATGGAAATGACCGTCAGCCCGCAGTCCTTTGACCATACAGAAAGGAGATCAAGCAATTCTTTTTGATAGGATAAATCAAGATGGTTAGTCGGCTCATCCAGCAATAATATTTCCGGCTCCTGGGCAAGGGCCTGGGCTAAAAACACCCTTTGTCTTTCGCCGCCGGATAATTGCTGTATATCATAATCCCGAAAATGGGAAATGCCTGTCTGCTCCATGACCCGATTGACCGCTTCTTCATCTTTGCCGGACCAGCTCTGGAACCACCCCTTTTGATGGGCATACCGCCCGAGAGAAACCGTTTCTTTTACGGTATAAGAAAAGGCCTGAGAGGAGTGCTGCGGCAGAACAGCAATAATTTTTGCAAGCTCTTTCGGTGTATACTGTGAAAGGTTCTTTCCTTTGATCAGTATATCTCCTGACTTATGAGGCAGAATTCCGCTCAGCATTTTTAGAATCGTGGTCTTGCCGCTTCCATTCGGCCCCAATATTCCGAAAAGCTCCCCTTTTTCTACTTCAAAGCTGATATTTTTCACAACCGGTGTACCGGCATATCCGCCAGTAACCTGATGAACGCTAAGCATGATTAACCACTTCTTTCTGAACTAAGATATGCCTTCAGAACAAGCAGAAACTTTTGTTCCAGCGAAGAAAATCCCGGAAGCCATCCCCTTGAATGGGTGGACGCTTATACTGGACAGTAATCGAAGTTCAAAGTTTATTCTTTCTTTTAATTAAAATAATGGCAAACGCAGGTGCACCGATGATCGCTGTAATCACACCGATTGGAAGCTCGGTAGGTGCAATGATCGTCCGTGAAACCAGATCGGCAATAATAAGAAAACCTGCACCCATAAGAATCGATAGCGGCAATAGGTGCCTATGATCCGGTCCCCATAACAGCCTGGTCAGATGAGGGATCACTAGCCCGACAAACCCTATCGTTCCAGACACAGCTACAGCCGCACCCGTTAAGACGGAGCCAGCTACCAGGACCATCATCTTTCTCTTCTGAACGTCCACCCCTATATGCTGGGCCTTTTCCTCTCCGAAGCTCATGGCATTCAGCTCTTTACTGTTCACTAACAGAAGGATAGCACCTATTACAAAAAACGGAAGGATAATGTTAATATACGCCCAGCCTCTCATGGATACACTGCCAAGAAGCCAGCCAATAATCTGTCTAAGCTCCTCTCCAGTAAGGGCTATCATTAGGGAAATTAGAGCGCCAAGAAAAGAACTGAAGATAATGCCTGTTAAAATAATCGTTTCCACTTTCATGGATCTTTCAATCTTTCTGGCAAATAGCAGAACGGCAAAAATGGTTAAAAAGGAAAACAAAATGCTGAATAACGGCAGCGTAAACATTCCTGCAAACGGAATGGATAAGCCTAAGAATAATGTTAAAACAGCACCGAGTGAAGCCCCGGACGAAACCCCAATTGTATAGGGATCTGCCAGCGGATTTCTTAATAAACCTTGAAAGGCGGCTCCCGCAATTGCAAGAGACGCCCCTACTAGGCCAGCCAGCAATACGCGCGGCAGGCGAATATTCATAATGATATTTGAATGCATAGCATCCGTGTTTTCCAATGAAATAAAAGGAAATAGCTCAGCGCTTATTACTCTGATAATTGTCATGGGGTGAACAGACACTGTTCCAATTGATATCCCCATCAGCATGGCAAAAAGCAGGAAAGCCGCTGCTGTTATATAAGCTAAAAATTTATTATTTAAATACGTCCGGATATACTGCTTTTGCAAGTTCCTCGACTCCTTCAATAATACGAGGGCCAGAGCGGGTTACCATATCGGAATCAACATCGGCAACCTGCTTATTTTTCACTGCGGTTATATCCTGCCAGCCATCCCTGCCCATTACATTGCCGACAGCATCTTCAGTGTAATAGCCATGAGTTGTGATGATTACATCCGGATTCCGTTCGATAATCGCTTCCGGATCCATTTTTGGCCATCCTTCTTCCGTAATGATATTTTCTGCATTGATGGCACTTAGCATTTCGTCCATAAATGTTTTTGTACCTGCTGTATAGATTTCAGGAGCAGGTGAAACTTCCACGAATACAGATTTGCGGTCTTCTTCTTTTATGCCCTGAGCTTTTGTTTTGATTTCCTCGAGCTTGCTTTTCATGTCTGAAACAAGCTGCTCTGCTTTATCTTTCTCTCCCGCTGCGGTTCCAACCATTTCAATGGATTCAAAAACCTGATCAAAGCTCTTCGCATCATTGACAACAAGGACGGTCACACCTGCATCCCTTAATTGCTGAAGACCAGCTTCGGAATTATGTGCGCTTGAAGCATGAGCAAGGACAAGATCCGGATTTAAAGAAATAATTTTCTCGACATTAAATTCCATGCCGCCAATCTTTTCTTTTTCTGTGGCTTCGGGCGGGTAATTATCAAAATCGGAGACACCGACAACTTCTTCTCCAAGCCCCAATTCAAAAGCAATTTCGGTGTTGCTTGGAATCATGGACACGATTCTTTCAGGCTTGGATTCAATGGTTATTTCATTATCAAGAGCATCCTTTATTGTTACAGGAAAAGCAGCTTCTTCCCCGCCGGCATTCTGCCCTTCCTCAACCTTGTTCTCTTCTTTAGGCTGTTCAGCACTCTCGCCGCAGCCTGCAAGCACTCCTGCAGCCAGAAGCAACGTTAATAAAAATGCATAAAACTTTTTCATACTCAGCAATCCTCCTAGAACTTTCGACAAAATTCGGGCGGTGCCTGTCACCACCTATAAAATAAAAAAACATCCCCTCGAAAAGCAAGGAGATGTTGGTATGGTCATTTATCAATCAGTGCAAAAGGGATGGCCGGACCAAACACCTCCCTATCCTCGTAGGTTTGTGGGTGCTTAAGAATCAGGCAGGTCTCCTGGCTCATGGTCAATGCGTTCTGCTCCTTCCCATACATTCCTGTACAGTGGATTTGCAGACAGCTTCCATTTACAGTGGCGGGACCGCGCTGGACTTTCACCAGCTTCCCTATTAAGTCTTCAAAAGAGCCTGTTTTAAAGCTCTTTTGAGAAGACACCTGTTCTATGCGGATATAAAATTTTCTATCTCCGATTATACACCATCCCGCAGAAAAAGTAAGAGAAATTTGCTGAATGTTGTAAAAAAGTTCAGAATTCTAACGCGAGTATATTTTCCATTCTCTTGTTTTCTTATCGAACACAACCTTAGCCTCACATGGCTCTTTGACAATGGCTTCATACTCATCATACATATCATCCATATTCGCAAAATCACCAATGATCCAAATAGGAATTTCTATCCGGACCCGATTCTGTTCGATATCCTTAATGGAAAGGACCGCTCCTTCTTTCATAAGAGGCTTTAAGGAAAGCAGGACATCTCTGGTAATTGGAGGATACGTCTTTTTCTTTTTAATGCCAAGGAGCGTTTTTTCGACTTTCATCTGTCCCATTTTACCGGGGATTACTTCTCCAAGCATCCGGTAAAAATCGTTCAGATCGCGATAATATGTGCGGTTAAACCAGCCATCATCATGGGCAAGGTACACAAAGCGATTGCTCAGATAATTGTAAAAAGGCGGCTTAAGATGTTCCTTGACATGACCAAGATAAAGAAGCTCAGCAATTGTCTGGCCGGGAAGCTCATTCACCGCTTCCTCTTCCTCGAAGTCGATCCAGCAAAAATCGCCATAGCCGTATACATCATCCTCAACCAGCCTGCCCAGCTTGTCCCTTGACACATAATCGAACATCGTATGGGTATTAAAGTCCCCATGTTCAAAACGATGCTTTAACAGCAGCAGATTATTAATAGAATCTGAAAGAGTTTGGGCAAACTCTGCAAACTCAATTCCATAAGTCATCACATACTGATCCTGTTCATTAAGATGGATGTAGATGAGATCACGAATTGCATGATTCCTTCTTTTCAATGACGAAACCTCCGAACCGTTACCCAAAGTGGTGTTTTCAAAGAAAAGCACTGGGCTAGACAGATAAGAATAGCACAAGCACCTTCACAAATTAGTAAAAAGACAGCTTCTTTTGAAACTGCCTGATAAACATCCAGTATTTTATTCTCTTATTGTAGCAAAAATAGCTGAAAATATCTTTGCCGATGAGAAAAAATTTTAAATTGCAGCATGCCCGTTTTTTTGAAAATACAGGAAACCATCGTGCTGATTCATTCGTCTAACTACATGCAGAGAAAAAATGTAATCTGTTCTCCATTGTAAGGGTTATTTTTCTTTGTTAGGATAAAAATGTAAAAAGGTAAAGAAACCAGGTGTATACAAATGAACCAGAATAATAGATTCTCAGACCGATTCGATTGGACATTATGCTTTCTTCTGCTGCTATTTTTCCTCATCAGCTGCATCGCTATTTACAGCGGACAATCCTCCAATCAATATGAAGGGAATTTTGTCGTCTCACAAATAAAAAATTATGTTGTTGGAGCTATCATTGTGGCAATTGTCATGTATTTTGACAGCGAGCAAATCAGAAGGCTTACCTGGCTGCTGTATGGTTTAGGCATCCTATTGCTTGTCGGGTTATTCATTGCACCGGAAAGCATTGCACCAGAACGCAAAGGGGCTACATTGTGGTATATCATTCCTGGACTTGGTTCTGTGCAGCCCTCAGAGTTTGTTAAGGTATTCCTTATTATTGCCCTCAGCAAAATCATCGCTGACCACCATCTAAAATATCAGGCAAAGACTGCAGGAACTGACTTTTTCCTTCTAATCAAATTAGGGGCAGCCACATTGCCTCCATTAGGATTGATCATTATTGAAGACCTGGGTACCGCCCTTGTCATCATCGCCATATTAACAGGAATCATCCTGGTTTCCGGAATCACCTGGAAAATCCTTGTTCCGATTTATGGGATCCTTGGCGCCTTCGCGGGAACGGTGCTTTATCTGGTCATCATAGCACCAGAGATTTTGGAGAAGTACCTTGGGATAGACCCCTATCAGTTCAGCAGAATTTATTCCTGGCTTGACCCGGTTAATCACAAGCAGGGAGCCGGAATGCAGCTGTACAACTCCATGCTCGCAATCGGCTCAGGATTAATATCCGGAAAAGGGTTTACTGACAGACAGGTATATGTGCCTGATGCCCATACTGATTTTATTTTTAGCGTCATTGGCGAGGAGTACGGATTCTTTGGTGCCAGTGTAGTAATCAGCCTTTTCTTTCTGCTTATCTATCACTTAACTAAAACCGGCTTGGAGACGACCGACCCCTTTAATACTTATATTTGTGTCGGGGTCATCAGTATGATCACCTTCCATGTATTTCAAAATATCGGTATGACTATTCAGGTACTGCCAATCACCGGCATTCCGCTGCCGTTTATCAGCTACGGCGGGAGCTCGCTTATGGGAAACATGATGGCGATGGGCCTGATTTTCAGCATTCGCTACCATCATAAGACTTATATGTTTTCAACGGATTCAAATTATGTTGCAAAATAATTCCAACCACGTATAATAACATTAATATATTTAGTGTCTATGATGAAGAGAGTAGCAAAGGGCTCTTTCCTAAAAGCGAGACAGGGACGGTGCAAGCCTGTCGGAAAATCCTTTTTGCGAAGCGCACTTCGGAGATGCATAGCTGAAAGAAAAGTAGGCTATGCCGGGTAAGGAGTCCCGTTACCAAACCCCATAAGGAAGTTCAAATATTAGGAAACGTCCTTTTGCAAGAGGTCCTTTGGACAATCAGAGTGGTACCGCGGGCAGATTCAGCTCGTCTCTATATTTATATAGAGACGGGCTTTTTTATTTTCCAGGAGGTGTAATATGATTAATTTTAAAGCTATTTTCACAGCCCAGCTGGCTTCAGTGCTGAATGGGCAGCTTTCAGACGAAGCAATTGCAGACTTAATCGAAACGCCAAAGAATCCGGCATATGGCGATCTTGCTTTTCCCTGTTTTACACTTGCAAAAGCATTGAGGAAGTCACCTGCCTCTATTGCTGAAGAGACAGCGTGCCTGATTCAGGGACCGCATATCGAAAAAGCAGAGGCTGCTGGTCCTTACATTAATATCTTCTTTTCCAAAGAGTCAGCCGGTGCAGTCATAATGGAAAAAATTTTGAACGAAGGAAAAGAATATGGACAGCTGAATGATGGCGCAGGCAAAACAGCCGTGCTTGATTTCTCTTCGCCAAACATCGCAAAGCCCTTCTCCATGGGCCATTTGCGGTCTACGGTCATTGGAAACGCCCTCGGCAGCCTGGCCGAAAAATGCGGTTATACAGCGGTCAGAATCAACCACTTAGGCGACTGGGGCACACAATTCGGCAAGCTGATCACCGCTTATACAAAGTGGGGCAGCCCGGATAAAGTGAAGGAAAATCCCATAAAGGAACTGCTTAGCCTATATATACGCTTCCATGAAGAAGCAGAAGCTAACCCAGCCCTTGAAGATGAAGCGCGTTCCTGGTTCAAAGAGCTTGAAAACGGAAATGAGCAAGCTCAGGCACTCTGGAGCTGGTTTAGAGATGAATCATTGAAAGAATTCCAGCGGGTTTATGATATGCTTGGTATTCATTTCGACTCATACAATGGTGAAGCTTTTTATAATGATAAAATGGAACCCGTCATAGAGGAACTCATGGCAAAAGACCTGCTGGCTGAGTCTAATGGCGCAGAGGTGGTTCAACTGCCTGATGAAGACCTCCCTCCATGCCTGATAAAGAAATCCGACGGAGCGACTCTGTATGCAACACGGGACCTGGCTGCCGCTTTTTACAGAAAAGAAACCTATCAGTTTGATCAATCCCTATACATTGTCGGTCAGGAACAGAGCATCCATTTCAGGCAGGTTAAAAGCGTTATCAAAAAAATGGGCTACGTGTGGGCGGATAATATGACACATGTCCCATTTGGCCTTTATTTAAAAGATGGAAAAAAGATGTCTACACGTAAGGGCAGAGTCATCCTACTTGAGGAGGTCCTGAATGAAGCAATCCTTCTCGCAAACAGTAATATCGAGGCTAAAAATCCCGGCTTGAAAAATAAAGATGAAGTCGCTGAAGCAGTCGGCATCGGGGCTATTCTGTTCCATGATTTAAAAAATGACCGCATGAATAATATTGAATTTTCACTTGAAGATATGCTGACATTTGAAGGAGAAACAGGACCTTATCTGCAATATACCAATGCCCGGGCCTATTCCCTGCTCCGTAAGGCAGACGACCTCCCATCTGCAGAAAATGGGCTATCTGATTTTTACAGCTGGGAAATTATCAAGCTGCTCTATCAGTATCCTGAAAAAATCAGACAATCTTATATGCAGCTTGCCCCTTCTGTCCTGGCTAAATATTTGATTGATGTGGCTCAAGCCTTCAATAAATTTTACGGACAGGTAAGAATATTGGAGAAAGATAACGGCATCAAATCAAGACTTGCCCTTGTCAAAGCAGTCACAATTGTCCTTACCGATGGCATGCAAACACTCGGCATGAAGGTACCCCGGCAAATGTAAAAGGAGAGGCCGCTATGGTCTCTCCCTTTTTGCTTTTGTGCGGGCATTTGCTTTCTGCATTTTCACAAGGCTTCGTACTAAAAACCCGCCGACAAAGATGGCCATCAGCACTAAGCCGGTATAATTCAAATGTATTAATTTCAGAATCACACTTGCGACTGTCGCCATATATAAGGCTCCGAGCATATAGGTGATTTCTTCGTTCTCAAAATAGGAGGTAAGCTTCGCTCCAAATTGTGACCCTATGAGGCCTCCTCCTACCAGTGAAAGGCCAATCCAATAGTCAATGGATATAGTTGAAGAATAAGAAACAAAGCCTGCAGTGACAATCAGCAGAATAGCAAACAAGCTGGTCCCTACTGCTTTCTTCGGCATCATCCCTAAATAAGCAACCGATAAAGGCACCATAATAAAGCCGCCGCCCACACCTAAAGTCGTAGAAACAAAACCAGCAAAAAATCCAATGAGCACCATCTTCACAATAGATGGAGATAGTTCAGAAGGCGGAACGGCGCCTGAGGCAGACTTTTTCCCGCTTTTTAACATACCTAAAGCAAAATAAGACAGGAGAATGATATAAAACAAAGGCACTGCCCACGTATCCCAGCCCTTTTCCTCAAGAAACAGCACAAAGGGGTGTGCAGCCTGAGTAGCTGCCATGCCGCTTAGTCCAAGTATCAGCCCTTGCTTAAGCCGTATATTCTTCATCCTGATATGAGCGAAGATGCCTGAAAGGGAGGTTCCAATTGAAAAAAGCAAACTCGTGGTGATCGCTTCTACAGGAGAAAAACCAAATAGCATGAGAGTGGGAGTAAGAATAAATCCCCCGCCTACTCCAAAAAAACCGGAAAGCACACTAATAAGCGCTCCGAGTGTAATAAATAAAACGTATTCCATTTCAAATCCTCACTAACCGTTATGTCTTCCCAATTAAGCGGTACTATATCACTTTACCATAATCGTTCAGGGTTATACTGCGGATTTCTAATTTATCTTATTTATAATTATTATAAATAAGTATTGATTTTAATTTAATATTTGTTATAATAAAAATATAAATGACATAGGGGGAATATAAAAATGGAAAAATTACATGCAGCATTAAATGTACAAATCGCAAACTGGAGTGTTCTTTATACTAAATTGCACCGCTACCACTGGTTTGTAAAAGGCCCGCTTTTCTTTACCCTTCATGAAAAGTTCGAAGAATTATATAATGAAGCAGCGGAAGTTGTGGATGAGGCAGCGGAACGCCTGCTTGCAATCGGTGGCTCACCGGCAGCGACATTAAAGGAGTTCTTAAGCATCACTACTCTTGAAGAGACTAATGGGGAAAAGAAAGCAGAAGATATGGTTGCCGCTCTTACTTCCGATTATAGACAGATTAAAGAACTATTAATTTCTTTAGCCCAGCTTGCTGAGGAGCAGGAAGATCAAGTGACAGGCGACTTCGCCATCGGCCTTATGGAGAAATTAGATACGCATATTTGGATGTTAAATGCCTACTTAGGAGAATAGACGATAATAAAGAAAGAGTCAGTGAGAAAAATCACTGGCTCTTATTTTTGTGAAAAAAAATCTTTCCCCTTTAGGATCACTGAGATGTTATGATTGACCTTGCCCCATATCCTCTTTAGAAAGGAGTATCCATAATGGCAAATTTAAAATATTCATTATTTATTTTTCTTGGCGCATGCAGTTATGGCATTCTGGCATCCATTGTAAAACTTGGACTCCAGGCCGGCCACTCTGTTCCTGAATTGACCGGAAGCCAATATTTATTTGGGCTCCTTTTGCTGTTGCTTTCTTTCCCATTTATCAAAAGAACGAAAATCACCCTTAAACAAACAGCAGCTTTGTTATTGACCGGTGCCTCCCTAAGTTTAACAGGCATTCTGTATGGAATGAGCCTCGACCGGAATCCGGCCTCCATCGCTGTTGTTCTCTTATTTCAGTTCACCTGGATAGGAATTCTTTTAGAAGCCCTATATGAAAGAAGGATGCCTAGTAAAGCAAAAGTCATTTCTTCGATCTTGCTTATTATAGGGACAGTATTTGCAAGCAACCTGATTAATTCCGGGTCACATCCTATTCAAGCTGATGGCCTGATCTATGGCTTATTATCTGCGGTAACATTTGCCGTATTCATTTTTGCGAGCGGCAAGGCAGGTAAGGGAATTCCAACCATTCAGAGGAGCATCTTCATCACATTTGGCGGACTTCTTCTGGTTGCAGCTGTTTCAGGCCCCGTCTTAATAAGCGGCGGCATTCAGCTTGAAGGCCTATGGAAATTCGGCCTGCTGATGGCATTGTTCGGAGCCATTTTCCCAATTTTATTTTTTGCAATCGGTTCACCCCATTTAGATTCAGGGCTTGCCACAATTGTAGGTTCTGCCGAACTCCCGGCTGCTGTTGCTGCGGCCATGCTGATTCTAGGCGAAAGAATTTCGGAAGCACAGACTTTCGGAATTGTGATGATCCTGATTGGAATCAGTATTCCGCAATTCTCATTGAAAAAAGCAGCAAAGAATCGATTTAGCACGTAAGGAATTTACGACTTAAGATTTATAGAAAAAAGACTTTGGAAATGACCTCCAACGTCTCTTTTCTATAAAGTCTATTATCTCATCGATAGGTTTTTATCATGTATTATGCGTGTCTATAACAACTGCTGTGTTTTGGTGAAGAGGCAGGATTCATAAAGCTTCCTTCTGTGTTATATCTTCTCCTGTCCGAATGAGCGCCACATTCGGACTCTATCACCCTGTTTTCCTCTTCCCCTGTCCGAATGAGCGCCA
>ERZ1023203.161-NODE-161-length-11512-cov-4.114341_pt1 | contig 11512 bp, 10 predicted proteins | sample MGYA00380444_ERZ1023203 | MGnify/ENA primary metagenome ERZ1023203 (study PRJEB33173, sample SAMEA4830386) | metagenome | study: EMG produced TPA metagenomics assembly of the PRJEB25223 data set... | reverse complement strand
CGACAGGAACCGGGGGGCCCAGTGGGAAAACGAGGATCCCTGCGGCAAAGCCCATAACGGACATGCCGAAAAAAATGGCCAGCAGAATGCCCCGCTTCATCCACTTTAAGGCAGGCTCCGACAAACGGCTTGCCATAATTCCGAGAAAAGATGAAGACTCTGCTGCAGACCGTACCCTTGCGATAATTGGAATAAGGGCCAAAAAGGCAATGGCGCCGGCAGCTGAAAAGCTGACAGTCCCGATAAAGCCGTAACGCAAAAAAGCTTCAGGTGCTGTAAAAACGGCATTGCCTGATGTCCATCTTGAGATAATGGCAATGCTCAGCAGCCCGAAGCCATATTGAACTGATTTGGATAGGTTTGTATTCATCAGTGCTGCTCCCTGTATTGCTTTGGTGTAATGTTCTCTTTTTTCTTAAATTGGCTTGAAAAATAATGAAGACTGTTAAAGCCGGTTTTTTCAGCGATCTCTGAAATGCTGTAATGGGTGGTAGACAGAAGGTGTTTAGCTTTTTCCAGCCTGTAAATGGTCAGGTAGTCAATAAGGGAAGTGCCAACTTCTTCGCTGAACCTGCGGCTTAAATAGGCTGGGCTTGCATGGACCCTGGCTGCAATATCCTGAAGGCCAATCCGCTGTTCATAGGACTCATGAATTTGATTTAAAGCCTCGTTTACCATTTTGGAATATTCCTTTTTGAAAATGGGAGTGGAGAACTTTTTCAGCGTTTCTTTTAATTCTTCTTCGATAATAGGCTTGGTCAGGTATTCGGAAACCCCCAGCTGAATGGACTTTTTGGCAAATTCAAAGTCCTGGTGGGCTGATAGAATGATGATTTGCAGATGGGGCTGGAGCTCTTTTAAATCTTTGACCAGTTCAAGCCCGGACTTGCCCGGCATCTCAATGTCCACAAAAGCCAGATGAAAGTAGTGTTCCTTGCTGATGGCAAGAGCCTGGCTGCTGTCATAGGCAAAGTGGAAATTCCATAAAGGAAATGCCGGCTTTAGAATATATTCAAGCTGTTCAATTACGATTGGTTCATCATCTATGCATAATACATTCATGCCTGCTCCTCCTGCTGGAATTCGACTTTTGGGAGTGTTATTTTCACAGTAGCTCCGTTTTGTTCATTTTTATAGATGTCCAAATTTGCCTTTTGAAACAGGAGATCGAGCCGCGTTTTAACATTGGAAAGACCCTGCCCTTTTGTCATCATGTCCTCGAATGAATGATCACCGATGCCAAGGCCGTTATCCTCGACATATAAAGTGATGTGGTCTTCGTGGCTTGCCGCTTTAATGGTGAGGGAAAGAGGTCCGGGTTTTTTCTCCAGTCCGTGCTTGAATGAGTTTTCCACAATCGTCTGAAGCAGGTAAGGAGGCACAAAGTGCTTCAATGCTTCTTCGTCTACATCCTCCGTAATGGTAAGGCGGTTATGAAACCGCAGCTCCTGTATTTTTAAATAATATCTGGTATACTCCCATTCTTTTTTTAACGGAATTAATTGCTCTTTTATCTGGTACTTGAATTTTAAAAACAGGGACAAGGTTTCCATTGCCTTGATCAGTGTTTCTATGCGGTTTAAGCGGGCGAGACCGAGCATCAGGTTAATGGTATTGAATAAAAAATGCGGGTGAATCTGCTGATTCAGTTGCATATATTTGCTTTCCTGCAGCGTATTTTCCAGAACCACCTGCTGCTTTTCGAAGGAAAGACTATCAATCTGTTTTTCAAAAGCCAGCACCATCATTAAGATAATGGCTCCGGCCATCGGCACAAATATGGAAAAAATAGCAAACAATGAAAAGGTCTCGTATGTAATGAGCATGGTCTTCACGCATTAAAAGAATTTATAATAGTATAACATGTCAGATAACTGGTTAGTAAGTTAATTCGGGAAACGTAATAAAATGGAATTTTAGTTGAATGAAAGTTGTAAAGCAAAAAAGAGCGAAGCCATAAGGCATCGCCCAAAAGGGGGTTATTCCATAATATGAGATCAGCACTGTGGCTGGAACTCCTGTTATTTAAGAAATTGCCTCCGCATAATGGCAGGCGGCCTGATGTCCTTCTCCCAGACTCTTAAGCTCCGGATCGGACTGCCTGCACAAGTCGGTAGCCAGCGGACATCTTGTATGGAACCGGCAGCCGGCAGGAGGATCGATAGGGGACGGGACATCGCCCTTCAGGATGATACGTTCCTTTTTCTTTTTCCGGTTTGGCTCCGGAATGGCTGACAGCAGCGCCTGTGTATAAGGATGGCGCGGGTTGTCGAATAAGCTCTTTTTCTCTGCAATTTCAACTACTTTTCCCAGGTACATAACGATAATTCGGTCAGAGATATGGCGCACAACCCCAAGGTCATGAGAGATAAATAGATACGTTAAGCCATATTCCTTCTGCAGCTTTTTTAATAGATTCAGTACCTGTGCCTGAACGGAAACATCAAGTGCGGATACAGCCTCGTCACAGATGATCAGCTGCGGCTGAATTCGTGCGGATAGCGGTCAATATGCTCTTCCTTTAATCCGACCTGTTCTAAAAGTTCAATTGCCCGGCCCCTCCGATTCGCTTTCGGAACAACATTCAGGATCCCCATTGCTTCCTCAAGCGTCTGGCCAATCGATCTTCTTGGGTTGAGAGATGCGAACGGATCCTGGAAAATGACCTGCAAGTCTTTGCGGATCGAACGCATCTCCCGTTTTGATTTAGACAGTAAATTCGTTCCCTGAAAGATAACCTCCCCGCCAGTCGGCTCATCAAGTCGCAAAATCGCGCGTCCTGTCGTCGACTTTCCGCATCCGGATTCACCAACAATGCTGACGGTCTCCCCTTCATAAATCGTAAAGTTCACGCCATCAACCGCTTTTACATGATTGACGGTGCGGCCAAAAACGCCGCCTTTAATCGGGAAGTACTGCTGCAGATCCTTAACTTGAAGGATTTCCTTTTCTTTAGTTAGCGTGGCTGACATCTGCTGCAACCTCCTTTGCTGCCGGCCCGTTCCATCTTTCCGAGTACATCCAGCAGCGGACTTTATCATCGTTATCAATCAATAAATCCGGTTCTTCCGTTCTGCACAAATCAGTGGCAAACGGGCATCTTGGTGCAAAGCTGCATCCTGGAGGAAGATTTTCCGGGCTTGGAACCGTACCAGGGATAGCCTCCAGTTCCTCCACGTCCCTGTCCACAGCCGGAATGCTTCTCAGCAAGCCCTGTGTGTATGGGTGCTTTGGATTTTCAAAAAGGGAATCTACATCCGTATGCTCGACAATTTTTCCGCAATACATAACGGCGACACGGTCACAGGTTTCTGAAACCACACCCATATCATGCGTGATCATGATGACAGCCGTTCCAAGCTGCTCCTGCAGGTTCTTTAAAAGATCTAATATCTGCGCCTGAATCGTTACATCAAGAGCCGTAGTCGGCTCATCAGCAATCAGCAGCTCCGGCTTGCACGCCAATGCCATTGCAATCATGACACGCTGGCGCATGCCGCCGCTTAATTCATGGGGCTCCTGTTTGGCTCTTTTTTCAGGGGATGGAATTCCGACTAAACGCAGCATTTCAACCGCCTTCTGCCAGGCTTCTTTTTTCGGCAGCTTTTGATGTATCCTGAAAGCTTCTGCAATCTGTTCACCGACAGAATACACAGGATTGAGTGAAGTCATCGGTTCCTGGAAGATCATCGAAATCTTATTTCCGCGCATTTGCCGCATGCCTTCCTCTGTTTCAGATAGCAGGTTTTTACCTTTAAAATTGATTTCACCGTCCACGATCTTTCCCGGAGGCTCTGCAATCAGCCGCATGATGGAGAGAGAGGTGATGCTCTTTCCGCTCCCTGACTCTCCGACAATGCCGAGCGTTTCTCCTCTTTTTACATCAAAGTCTACGCCGTCGACTGCTTTAATGACTTTTTTGCCGGAGAAGAATGGTTTTAGTTCAGTTCAACACGTTTATTCAGGAATCGGTAGGACAGGTCAACAAGCAGGTTGACGATGACAAACAATACCGATACGAATAAAATCGATCCCTGCACAAGCGGCAGGTCACGCATCCGGATGGCATCAATAATTAATCGTCCGACTCCATTGATGGCAAAGACGGATTCTGTTAAAACTGTTCCGCCGAGAAGGGCGCCAAACTGCAGGCCGACTACTGTAATAACCTGGATCAGTGCATTTTTTAACGCGTGCTTGTAAATGATTAGACGCTGACGTACACCCTTTGCCTTGGCAGTGCGGATATAGTCCTGACGGATGACTTCCAGCATGCTCGCACGTGTCATCCTGGCCACAATGGCTGCGCCGCCTGTTCCGAGTGTAATGGCCGGAAGGATGACATGGCTGAAGGTCCCCCAGCCGGCAACCGGAAACCATTGAAGTCCGACCGAAAAATAGATGATCAGCATCAGGCCGAGCCAGAAGTTCGGCAAGGATACGCCAAGAAGGGCAACCATCATTAAACCAACATCTGTAAAGCTGTTTTGCTTCGTTGCTGCAATGATTCCGAACAGTACACCCAAAACAATCGTAATGACAATGCTCCAGAATGCCAATTCAAGTGTGATTGGCAAACGGACGAGGATTTCGTCCAGAACAGGACGGCTTGTCCGTATGGATTCGCCAAAATCTCCTTTTACAACATCCCCAACATAACTCAAATATTGAACGGCAAGAGGCTGATCTAATCCGAGGTCATGGCGGATCGCTTCCACCTGCTCATCGGTTGCCCCTTCACCTGCCACTAGAACGGCGGGGTCACCGGGAACCATTTGCATGATGAGAAAAACCATAAGGGTAACGCCCAGCAGAACCGGGATCATTTGAACAAGCCTGCGCATCAGAAAGATAAACATGTGAGAACCTCCTTAATTTTTCATTCGCGGATCCAGTGCATCACGGAGTCCGTCTCCGAATAAGTTAAAGCCCAGAACGATCAGGGCAATGGCGATGCCCGGGAATAACGCAATGTGCGGCGCAGTGAACAGGAAATCACGGCCATCGCTCAGCATCGCACCCCATTCAGGTGTTGGCGGCTGTGCCCCCATTCCAAGGAAGGAAAGGCCTGCTACTGAAAGAATCGATGTCGCCAATCGCAATGTTCCCTGTACGATAATCGGACTCATAATATTCGGCAGGATATGAACAAAAATAATTTTCAGGTCGCTTGCCCCTAAAACACGGATTGCATCGATATATTCCATTTTCTTAACGCTTAAAGTCGAGCCGCGGACAATACGGGCAAAAGTAGGGATCGAAAAAACACCGACAGCGATCATAACGTTTATAAGACTTGGCCCCAGTGCGCTGACAATGGCAAGTGCAAGCAGCAGTCCAGGAAATGCAAGCAGCACGTCAATGAAACGCATGATAATCGTATCCACCCAGCCTCCGTAGTATCCGGAGATAATCCCCAGAACAATTCCAAATAATGCTCCGATGAAGACTGATACAAAGCCAACTGCCAGGGAAAGCTGTGAGCCGTATAAAATACGGCTGAAAATATCCCGGCCTTTATCATCAGTTCCCATAATATGGTCAGGTGATGGAGGCTGCAGTTTGTTCACAAGGTCAATTTCGTATGGATCATAAGGCGAGATAAGCGGTGCAAGGACAGCGAGAATAATGTAAATAAAAACAATGCTGCCGCCTACCAGCGACATTTTATTTTTGATAAGAGCTTTTGCCAGATCGGCTCCCTTGGCCTTCCTTTTGGAAACTGGCACAGGAGCTTTGGCTGTTTCTTGAGGATTTGCAATTGTGCTCATGTTTAGGTTCCTCCCCATGTGTCTTATTGGTTGAGAACTAATTTATCAAAATTATTAACTATTTTGTCTGAATTTTAAGATAAAGTAAAAAATTCGCAAAAACATGACAAAAAAACGAAAACATTGGCAAAAAATTTTTCCTATAATGAACACAACCTTTTCAATTGGGATGCAGAGCAAATGCCCGTCTCGGTTGAAATTCACACAGCACAGCAGAGATTTACATATTCTTTACAAATTAATAGGGGGTGAAGGGATGAAACAAAGAGTTGAGGAGCTTAGAAAGAAAGTGTCGGAAAATGGGTGGAAAGGGGTTTTTATTTACTCACCTGAAAACAGATACTATTTTTCCGGATACAAGGGGTCAGCAGGTGCTCTTTTAATAGAAGAGGATTCACAGAAGCTGTTTACAGATTTCCGATATGTGGACCAGGCGAAAGATCAGGCATCCGATTTCGAGGTGATCCAGCATCAGCAAAACCTGATTGAAATGGTTTGTGATTCTTTTTCTTCTACTATTAAGAATGGAACACTCGCCCTTGAACTTGGAGATGTTCCGGCATCTGTCTACTTGGAAATTCAAACAAGGCTTCCGGAAGCTGAGCTGGTGGATGTTACGTCCGCAACAAATGAAATCCGCATGATTAAAGATGAGGAAGAAATCGAAAACATGCGAAAAGGGATCGAGATTTGCGATCAGGCTTTCACACACATTTTGGATTTCATCCGCCCAGGCATAACCGAAAAGGATATCGGACTGGAACTTGAAATTTTTATGAAAAGACAGGGTGCCGAACGCATTAAGCCCAATCATGTGATTGCTTCAGGTCCGCGTTCCTGTCTTCCTCATGGACAGGCTACTGACCGGGTAATTGAGGTCGGGGATTTTGTCAAAATGGATTACGGTGCGATCGTAAACGGTTATTTCTCTGATTTTACAAGGACAGTTGTCGTTGGAGAGCCGTCTGAAAAGCAGGTGGAGATCTATAATATCGTCCGCCGGGCGCAGGAGGAATCCCTGAAGGCGATCGGACCTGGAAGAACGTGCAGAGAACTTGATGAAATCGGACGCGGCATTATCCGTGAAGCAGGCTATGGCGACAACTTTGGACACAGCCTGGGACATTCGCTGGGACTGGCCATCCATGAACAGCCTGCGATGAGAGCGACAGATGAGACCGTTCTTCAGGAAGGGATGGTTATCACTGTTGAGCCGGGGATTTATATTCCTGGGTTTGGCGGAGTCAGAATAGAGGACCTGGTTGTCATTACAAACGATGGCCATGTGAATTTCACCAAATCAACAAAGGATTTGCAAGTGATATCCTATTAAACAGGGGGTAAAGAGGATGAAAATGAAAAGTTTTTGGCTGGGATTAGCCGCTGTAATTTTATTATTAGCCGGATGCTCCGGCGGCAGTGATCCGGGAAGCCTTGAATCTTCCAGCGGTGATTCCAATGCTTCAAATAAAGACCTGGTTATTGCTGTACTATCAGATGCGACTAAATTGGATCCGCATCTGGGCACAGATATTCCATCTGCGAATGTGTATCACGGTAAAATTTACGAAGGTCTTGTACAGCAGGATGAAAATATGGAAATCCAGCCTGCTCTTGCTACTGAATGGAAGCAGCTTGACGACCTGACATGGGAATTCAAGCTTCGTGAAGGAGTAAAATTCCATGACGGCACTGATTTTACAGCAGAAGCTGTTCAGAAAACAATTGAACGGGTACTGGCAGAAGAAACAGCTTCACCGCGTTCGAATCTTTTTGAAATGATTAAAGAGGTAAAAGTAGTCGATGATCACACCGTTCAATTGATTACAGATTATCCATATGCTCCACTATTGGCGAACCTTGCCCACTATGCAGCCGGCATCCTAAGCCCGACTGCCATTGAGTCAGGAGACAATCTCGGTCAAAACCCGGTTGGTACTGGCCCTTACAAGCTTGGCGAGTGGAAGCCTGGACAGGAAATCAAATTGACTGCGTTCGAAGATTACTGGGGCGACAAGCCTTCAATGGAAACAGTCACATATAAAGTAGTTCCTGAAGATTCTACCCGTATTGCCATGGTTGAAACAGGGGAAGCGCATATCGCAGAGCCTGTGCCTGTCACAGAAGTAGAGCGCATTGAAAACAGCGACAGCATGGAGCTTGTACGCAGTGAAGCGCTAGGTGTAGACTACATCGGCTTTAACGTTGAAAAAGAACCATTCAATAATGTTAAAGTGCGCCAGGCTATCAGCTATGCAATTGATACAGAAGCCATTGTAAAAGGCGTTTATAACAATGTTGGTACAGTTGCAACAGCTCCGATGGGACCTGCAATCTGGGGCCATAACCCGGATCTTGAAGGCTACAAATATGACCTTGAAAAAGCGAAGCAGCTATTAGCGGAAGCCGGTTACCCGGACGGCTTTAAAACAACCATCTGGACAAATGATAATAAAGCACGCATGGACGTGGCTGAGGTTGTTCAGTCTCAATTAAAGGGCATTGGCATTGAAGTTGAAACAAAAGTAGTGGAGTGGGGCGCATACCTTGAAGGTACAGCAAAAGGCGACCACGATATGTTTATCCTTGGGTGGTCCAACATGACCGGGGATGCGGATTACAACCAGTACTTCCTGTTCCACAGTGATGCACGAGGAAACCCTGGTAACCGTTCTTTTTACAGCAATCCGAAAGTGGATGAGCTGATCGACAAAGGACGCCAGGAAACGGATGAGCAAAAACGTCTTGAAATCTATGCCGAAGCTCAAAAAATTGAGATGGAAGAAGCGCCAATTGTCTTCCTTCGCAATGATGAAGACCTTGCAGTCATCGGCAGCAATGTCAAAGGCTTCTGGATGCATCCATCAGGATTGTACATGCTTGAAAAGGTTACGGTTGAATAAGAATGTGAACACAAAAAAAAGGAGCTGTAGCCATTTGGGTACGGCTCCTTTCATCGAAGATACTTCACGATCCGAAATTTTTATTGAATTAAAACATTAATAGTCTAATAATTTGCTATAATCAGAACTATAGAAGCGTAAATAATATTAGAGGTGAACTCCATGAACTTTGATTTCCACAACCACCCATACCCATCACAGCGAACGACCGTCATGGCCAATAACGGCATGGTGGCTACTTCCCAGCCGCTTGCGGCACAGGCTGGATTAGATATCATGAAAAAAGGCGGAAATGCCATAGATGCAGCCATTGCAGCAGCTGCTGCTCTTACAGTGGTTGAACCGACATCAAACGGGATCGGCGGCGACGCATTTGCACTGGTCTGGACGAAAGGGGAGCTTCATGGATTGAATGCAAGCGGCCCTGCACCAAAGTCCATTTCCATCGAAGCATTAAAGGAAAGAGGCATCGAAAAAATGCCGACGCACGGCTGGATGCCGGTAACGGTGCCTGGTGCTCCATCCGCGTGGGCTGAGCTTTCCAAGCGTTTCGGCAAGCTTCCGTTAAAGGATGTCCTTCAGCCAGCCATCGATTATGCTGAAAAAGGCTATCCTTTAACACCGATTCTCGGCAAGTACTGGCAGGTTGCTTATAAAAAGTTTAAGCAGATTCTGACTGATGACGAATTCCAGCATTGGTTTGAAACCTTTGCTCCAGATGGCAGGGCTCCTGAAATTGGCGAGATCTGGCGGTCTGAAGGGCATGCTGCCACTTTAAGAGCTATTGGCGAAACGGACGGCGAGAGCTTTTACCGCGGGGAAATTGCTGAAAAGATCGATGCCTTTTCAAAAAAATACAATGCATTCCTATCAAAGGAAGACCTCGCAGATTACAAGGCGGAATGGGTGGATCCCATCAAAGTTCATTACCGCGGATATGATGTCTGGGAAATCCCGCCGAACGGCCAGGGGCTCGTCGCCCTCTTGGGCTTAAATATCGCTAAAGGCTTTGAAATCCGCGATAAAGAAACGGTTGATACATATCACAAACAAATTGAAGCGATGAAGTTAGCTTTTACTGACGGAAAGGCATTTATTACGGATCCTGCGGAAATGAGAGTGACAGTTGAAGAATTGCTTTCAGAGGAGTACGGTGAATCCCGCCGCAGCGAGATTGCCGGCGGGGCTCTGACTCCACAGCCATACCAGCCGCCGCGAGGAGGTACGGTTTATCTGGCAACAGCCGACAGCGAAGGCAATATGGTATCCTTCATCCAAAGCAACTATATGGGCTTTGGATCCGGGCTCGTCGTTCCGGGAACGGGAATTGCCCTACAGAATCGCGGACACGACTTCTCTCTTGATCCGGAGCACCATAATGCACTGAAGCCCGGCAAGAAAACGTACCACACAATTATCCCTGGATTCCTGACAAAAGACGGCGAAGCAGTTGGACCGTTTGGTGTGATGGGAGGCTATATGCAGCCGCAGGGGCATATGCAGGTGGTCATGAATACAGTGGATTTCCATTTGAATCCGCAGGCAGCCCTTGATGCGCCAAGATGGCAGTGGATTGAAGGGAAAAGGGTCCAGGTGGAACCGCACTTCCCTAATCATATTGCACAGGCTTTGGTGCGCAAAGGCCATCAAATCGAGGTAACCGTTGATACTGGCGGATTCGGCCGCGGCCAGATTATCTGGCGAGACCCAAAAACAGGCGTGCTTATGGGCGGAACGGAAGCACGCACAGATGGATCAATCGCCGCCTGGTAATAAAAAATGAGGAAGCAGCACGCATATAAGAGTAAAATAACCATATAAAAGGTACTGAGGAGCGGAAAAAATGGCCGCTCCTTCACCTGCTTTTTCCTGAGTTGAGTACCTTCAAATTGAAAAGAGGTGGTGGCATCATGAAGCAGGCTGACATCTTTATGGCTTTTTTCCGAGTGGGCATTCTGGGATATGGAGGCGGCCCGTCATCCATTCCGCTTGTCCATAAAGAAGTTGTTGATAAATATAAATGGATGGATACGGATGAATTTGGCGATGTGCTGGCGCTTGGCAACGCACTCCCTGGTCCGATTGCCACAAAAATGGCCGGCTACATCGGCTATCGTGTTGGCGGCATTCTTGGCATGGTTAATGCGTTAGTGGCAACGATGGTTCCAACTATTGTCCTTATGATTATTCTTCTTACCGCGTTAAATACATTTAAAGACCAGCCTTGGGTAGCGGGCATGACAAAGGCAGTCGTTCCAGTAGTGGCAGTTATGCTGGCAACACTCACCTGGGACTTTGTTAAAAAGTCTTCGAAATCATCACTCGGCTGGGGCTGGACATTGCTTTTTGTTGCGGCAAGCCTGGTGCTTCTGGAATTTGTGAACATCCATCCGGCTATCATCATTTTTGTTTTGCTGGCAGCCGCTCTCCTGAAAAAGGATAAAGCTGAAAAAAATGAAGCGAAAAAGGAGAGGAATCTCGCATGATTTACGTTCAGATATTCTTGGCATTCTTCATTCCGGGGATTCTTGGATACGGCGGGGGACCAGCATCCATTCCGTTAGTTGAGAATGAAGTGGTCGATCATTATGGATGGCTCACAACAAATGAATTCAGTGAAATGCTGGCAATGGGCAACGCTCTGCCGGGACCGATTGCAACGAAAATGGCCGGCTATATTGGCTATGAACAGGGAGGTATCCTCGGAGCAATCGTGGGGGTATTCGCAACTGTAGCTCCATCGCTGATCCTGATGATTACACTGCTCGGACTTCTTATGAAGTATAAGGAATCACCGCGCGTCAAGCGGATGACTACTTACATCCGGCCAGTTATCGC
>ERZ1023203.160-NODE-160-length-11535-cov-4.243118_pt1 | contig 11535 bp, 14 predicted proteins | sample MGYA00380444_ERZ1023203 | MGnify/ENA primary metagenome ERZ1023203 (study PRJEB33173, sample SAMEA4830386) | metagenome | study: EMG produced TPA metagenomics assembly of the PRJEB25223 data set... | reverse complement strand
TCTTAATATGGATGAGGCAAAATGCTCATGTGCACTAGTTATTTTCCCCTCTTCCCACTGATGACCGATTTTTACAAGAAGAGAGCCTAATATATCAATTAGGACTTTATCTATTGTATAAAAACTGAAAGCCTGATTAATTAAATCATGTGCTTTTGATTCATTAAACTGAAGAAGAGCTTCAAGCAGCTCATTGGCGAGGGCACCAGACCGATCACCTTCCTTATCCATCTGAAGCGGCTCGGCATTTAATTCCTTATTTTCGAGAAGGGAAACAGCCTGGCTTATGGAAAAACCCTGATCCACTTTCCTGATCAGCCATTTTAATACTTTGATATGTTCTTCTGTATATAGCCTGTGACCTGATTCATTTCTCTTAGGAGCAACGATTTGATACCGTCTTTCCCATGCTCTTAACGTTCCTGGCTGAATGCCGAGCATCTTAGATACAGCCTTGATATTATACTTTCCTTCTTCTGTTGCCATGCCCAGCCCTCCATTCATTACTAATTATAAAAAACCGTCGCTAGAACTGTAAAATCTGGATGTGTTATATTTTCAGCCTTTATTAAGAGTAATGAAATGAGTTTCCGGCTTTGCCCCCAGCCGCAAGGGCACACCGGTCGTACCGTAGCCGTTGCTGATCAGAATTGTTGTTTGCGGCAGTACTTTTATCCGCCCCTTCTCATATGGGCTAAGCCCGAAAATATGAATTTGCCCGCCATGCGTATGTCCGCTTAAAACCAGGTGAATATTTTGTTCTTTTTTTATACTGTTAATGATTCTTGGATCATGGCTGACCAGCACCCGAAATCCTCCTGAACCCGCATCTTCAAGTGCGAGGTCGAGCCGATCCCTATCCTTGCTGAGGTCATCTGTTCCCATCAAAATAAAACGTTCTCCTTCATCTGATTCAAAGGAAAGGGCAGTATTATCGAGAATTTTTACTCCGCATTCGAGGAGAAGAGCATCAAGCTGGTGATAATCCACTTCATAGTCATTATTCCCCCAAACGAAATAGACGGGCCCGCATTCCTTTAACCCCATTAGATTTTTCTTTACTCTTTCAAAAGGGACTCCTTTTTCCAAGAGATCGCCGCCGATGATGACCAGGTCAGGCTTCTTCTCTCTAATCTCCCCGATTATCTTTTCTGACACCGTCCTCTTATGAATATCCGAAATAAAAAAAAGCTTTACTTCACCGAAGCTTTCCGGAAATTCAGGAAAAGAAAGCTCTTTATATATAATTCTATCTGCAAATGCCTCCCTAAGCATAAACATTAGTAAACACACACCGCCAATTAAGGCCAAAGCTATTAAGTATTCCATAAATCCTCCTGCCATCAATCGCCTTCAATCAGTCTTCGGCAAGATTGATTTTCTTGAAATCTAAAGAAATAATACCATAAATTACTGAAAAACAGAAAAGGGCCAATGCTTCCCATGGCGAAAGGACTGACAAAACAAAAAAGCCTCCAATAAGCAATAAACTCAGCACAGGCCCAAATAAAGCATCCATATGTTTTGATGACCTCATATTTTTTAAAAGCCTGGCAGTCCACTCGATTATACTTCTAATGATCTCTGCGTTGGCTATAAATGCGATAAGGAAAAAAGTCATTCCCAGGACAAAGCCCGCCGGTTCCAGTACAAAAATGACAATCATATCCGATAAGCCCATTGGAATTGACACCGGAAAAAATTTAATAAATAAAATGCCGCTCATAAAGCCTGTCATTAGCTTCAGCAAAATTAAAAACACTAAAAATCCCTCCCATACAAAGTGTATGAGAAGGATTTATTTTGTTGACTATATTTACATTAATCCTCTGTTATATCAAGAACACGGAAACCGGATTTTTCGAGCCGGCTGATGAACTTATCCATATTATTATTTTTTTCCACCTTCATCACGATGCGCCGGACCAGTTTGTCTGTTTCATCAAAGGTTACAAGGGAAATGATGTGCTCATGGAAATAATGGGCGATTTCGGCTAAACGCGCTATTCGCCCTTCCGCTTCTACCGAAGTAAACGCAATCCTGACACCGGACTTATTGGTGCCGAAGGCGGATTGGAATTGAGCGAGGACATCAAAGCGAGTAACAATGCCCAGAAATTTACGATTATCACCCAAAACATCAAGTAAAGGGAAATCCTTTAAATCCAGAAGCGTTTTTTCAAAGATCTCATTTCCTTTTAAATATTGCTCCTTATGTGTTGCAATATCCTTTACCAATGTCCCTTCAAGAAAATCATCCTTTGATTTCCCTGACAAAAAGAATTTCTCATATATTCCATATCTCGTAATTATGCCGGCATACTGGTCGCCATCCAATACAGGAAGCCCGTCGATCTGGTGGTCCTCCAGCAAAGCCAGAGCGTCTTTCAATGCTGCATCCTGTCCGATTGTATAACAGGTATGTTTGGGGATCATGATACTTTTCACAAACATTGCCATCACCTCAGAGTAATATTAATTAGACCTGATATTTAACTTCGCCATCACCTCAACTTTCCCCTCTTTTTATTAAAGTAAACAATCATAAAAACACTGCAGTTTTCATAAGTTTCAATGACGCATAAAAAGGAGGGATTATGAATGAATACACTCCGTAAAACCTGGCACCCATATGTAAGCCCCTTTGACCCCTGCACCCCGATAAAGGTCAAAACCTATTCCACTCCTCCAAATCTATATATGGGATTTCAGCCGCCAGGACTTGAACAATTTACACCAATGGAGGCTTTAAGAGCAGGAACGCTTTGGAAGGCTTTCTATGATCCGTGGTACAGTCCCTATGAAAAAGCCAGGGAGGGACAATAGCCATGAAACAATTGCCGGCAGATTACTATCAGCTTCTTGAACAGCTTCAGGCTGTGGATTTTGTCCTTGTTGATCTGACTCTATACCTTGACACCCATAACAATGATACTGAAGCCATTAAGCAATTCAATCACTATGCAAAAGAACGAAAAAAACTGAGAAATGCCATTGAGAGCAAGTATGGTCCATTAATGCAATTTGGACACAGCTATTCCGGTCAGCCATGGAATTGGGATGATGCCCCGTGGCCTTGGCAAGTATAAATTTGGTTCACAGGCGCCTTCTTGCATGAAGGCGCTCAATAGATTAGCGGACTTCCGAAGGGGGCTGAGAAAAAATGTGGGTTTATGAAAAGAAGCTGCAGTATCCGGTGAGGGTAAGCACATGCAATCCCAAACTGGCAAAGTATCTAATTGAACAATATGGGGGAGCGGACGGTGAACTTGCTGCTGCCCTAAGATATTTGAATCAGCGCTATACTATTCCGGATAAGGTCATCGGACTTCTAACAGATATTGGAACTGAGGAGTTTGCCCATCTGGAAATGATTGCAACAATGGTTTACAAGTTAACAAAGGATGCTACGCCTGATCAAATGAAAGCTGCCGGTCTCGATGCCCATTATGTCAACCATGATAACGCTCTTTTTTACCATAATGCTGCAGGTGTGCCTTGGACAGCTTCTTATATTCAGGCAAAGGGGGACCCTATAGCAGACTTATACGAAGACATCGCTGCAGAAGAGAAAGCCAGGGCAACCTATCAGTGGATTATTAATATGAGTGATGACCCGGATTTAAATGACGGACTCCGTTTTTTAAGAGAAAGAGAGATTATTCATTCCCAGCGATTCAGAGAAGCCGTAGAGATTCTTAAGGAAGAACGGGATAAGAAGAAATTCTTTTAAGTATACTTAACAAAAAAGAAGCAGGCGGGCTGCTTCTTTTTCCATTTTCTATGGTGTCATTTATTCTCATGATAAAGATTTATATCATAATTTTTTTTCATCATTTCGAAAACGGTATGTCGATTTTTCCATTCATCTTCTTTTTTCCAAAGATCTTTGCTCTTATCTATAATCTCACACCTAAGGGCATGATATTCTTTTTCTGCTTTCTCCCTTTTTTCCCTCAGAAGATTCATAAGTCCATAAAGGCCAACCGTAAAAACAAGCAAATAGAAATTCGCTGACTGATTGACAAAAGCCGAAAACATGGATGCAAACGAGTAAGAGTATGGCAGCATGACACTCTTATAAATATAAAAAAAGAATAAAAATGAAATAAATACAGTCGCCCACATGGCAATTAAATGCCAGGACTTGAATCGATCAAATTTTTGCTTTCTCTCTACTACTTTCTCAAGCATTTTTCTTGTAGCCTGGTCTGTACGTTCATCAAGCATTCTAATCGGCGATTCCAAAACTCTCCCTCCCTTTCTCAATAATGTATGAGCTTGTACATTATTATATGACTAAGAAGGAGAGACTGCTGCCGCACCTGTTTTCGATCCTTTTATTGCTCAAGCGGAATCTTTAATACCTGGCCCGTTTGTATCTCATTCGAGGGCAAATTGTTGGCTTGCTTTATTTTTTCAATTCCCGACTGGGATTTATAATAGGTCATGGCAATTCTAAAAATTGTTTCCTTCGGTTTAACCGTATGGTAAATAACTTTACCTTCCTTTTTTAATGCTTCCTTTGTCCCGGCTGTTTTGGAAGAGTCTGTAGTTTCAGATCCTGTTTCCTGAACTTCCTTATTAGGTTCAGATCCTTTATCTTCTATATCAGTCTTTTGAGGGGCCTTTTTTTCCTGCTGGACTTTGGCATCTTCTTTTTCTTGAGCACCCTCAGCTTTTTCAGTTATCTCAGGTTCCTGGGATTCCGGTTCTTCTCTGACTTCTATAGTTGTCCCTTTATCTTCATCATTTGTGGCAAAAACCACTGTTTCAGAACCTGTTTCCTCATTTTCTGTATTTAACCCTGCATTGATGCTTTTATCACTGCTTACATATTGATAAATACTGAAAATGGTGATGGGCAGTAGGATAAAAAATAAAGCAAGCAGGCGAATAACAGGGTATTTAATCTTCCATTTACTCTTTTTTCTTTTTTCCTGATGAACACGGCTCCGTGGCGGCAACGCTGATTTTTGCCCGCTATTTTCCGTTTCCAGTTTTCGGTCAATCTTCTTACGGAGTCTTTCAGCCTGATCTCTATAAGGGTCTTCTTTATTCATGTTTCATCCCTTCCTGTAATAAAAAATCATAAGAAGTTTATTTTGATGCTGCTGTTAATGATCGTTAATTACGTTCTCCTCTTCCGCTATCCTTTCAGATTTTTTCAGGAAACGTTTTCGAATAAGAATACCAAGAAGAAAGTCAATCAGAAAATGCATAACAATCGTAACAAGCAAATTATTGGTTATATGATAAATATAACCTATTAAAAAGCTTAATGTAATAATATTTACAAACAAAAACCAATTAAAAAGATATCGATAATGAACAAACGCAAAAATAAGACTTGAGATAGCAAGGCCGAAATGAGTCTGAATGACTCCCCTGAATAGAAGTTCTTCACTAAAAGCCACAACTGCAGCAATAAAAGCAATATGGAGAAAACTGCGATTTTGAAAGATTTTCTCATTTAATCCTCCATCATCATACAATTTTTCCGGAAGAACCTTCATCAAGCCGATATCTATCAGGACAACTGCCGCTCCTGCCGCCGCTCCAATTACAAGAATATTTATATCATAGAATACAAAGAGAACTTGGAATTCCTCAATATTATTAAATAATATTATACTTAGAATTAAAGAAATGGATAAAATAAGCAACTGAGTAAGATAAAGATGAAATAATAGTTCCTTGTCTGTCAATTCCTTAATGATGTCCGCGTATCTTTTTCCCATTTTAATTCACTCACTTGGAATCAGGAGGTATTCTAAATGATTTTTCCAATCATAAAGCGGGTTTTCCTGATTATCTGAATTTGTATTTCTTGTGAATTTTTCAAATCGCAAACCACATATATCACAGCAGAATGGGACTGAGGAATTTTTTTCCTCTTCAAAATAGGAAAGTATATTCTCTCTCCGGCATGTCTTCTTGTGTATCCACTTATATACTTCCTCAATGCTATCCCTTTTCAATTTGATCCTGCCTTCATAATAACCCTTCATCTCCTGCAGAATCCTTCTGTAATCGAGTCCAGTTTTGCTTTTCCGCTCAAAAAAGTCATTAAATATTCTCCACTGAACATCGGTTAAACCTGCACGCTGCTTAATTGTCTCTTCAAATGCACCGATATTCAGGATCGCATTTGGGTTTTCTTCTAGCCATTCCCTAATCCAATCAATTTGAGCTTTGTCAGGTAATTCACTTTCTGCAAGCTGTCTAGGAAGCTGCTCGTCACCCGGTGCATAGAGCATGATGGCAATACTTTGATTTCCATCCCCCCCAGCCCGCCCAATTTCCTGCAGGTAGGATTCCATCTGAAGAGGCATATGAAAGTGTATTACATACCTGATATTATCTTTGTTAATCCCCATGCCAAAGGCGCTTGTAGCACAAATAAGATCGAGCTGTCCATGAATAAATTGCTGCTGCACAAGGATACGGCTTTCCTGGTCCATTCCCCCATGGTAAGCCATCACTCTTCTGAGTCCCTTGTCCCTAAGCAGATCAGCTGTCTGTTCCGCCATTTTTTTGCTGGAGAAATAAATAATTCCAGGGTCCTCAAGGATTTCAGCAAGCTCCTCAAGTCTCTCTGTTTTTGCACGGAAATTCTCTAACTTTTCTACAGATAGTGCAATATTAGGGCGGTCAACGGAGTAAATAAACTCGCTGCATTCCAGTATGCCAAGTGACTTTTTTATATCTGCTTTTACTTCAGGGGTAGCTGTAGCAGTTAAAGCCAGTGTAACCGGGTTCCCTATAATTTTTCTGACTTCGCCAAGCTTTAAATAATCTGGCCTGAAATCATATCCCCATTGGGAGATACAATGAGCTTCATCCACAACAAATAAAGCAATCCGCAATTTCTTCAGCTGAGAAAGTACTGACTCATAATAAAGCATTTCGGGTGAAATAAAGATAAACTTATATTGATTCAAATGAATCAATGCCTGTTTTTTTTCTGATCGGGATAAAAAAGAATTGAATGCAATTACCTGTTTTTCCCCATTTATCATAAGCTGTTCAGCCTGATCCTGCATAAGAGACAGCAAGGGAGATATAATAATCACCTGGCCTTCAACCATATATCCCGGCAGCTGATAACAGAGGGATTTCCCTGTACCTGTTGGCAGCATGGCAACAGTATTTCTCCCTGAAAGGACTGATTCAATGATCTCCTTTTGTCCAGGTCTGAAGGAAGGATAGCCAAATTTGCTCTGCAATAACGCTTCTAATTTCATTGTCCCTCTCCAAGCTTTGCCATGACTAATCTGATTTCAAAATAATCGGATTCCGGCACCATTTGACGTATTTGCTTTAGTTGTAATGAGTCAGCACTGTTTGCTGCTTGAAGAATCAATTTCTGTTTCCTCTCCGATACATACCGTGTGATATTAAAGCCGCTGTCATTCAGAGCTACCTCCACCACATGATCCTCAATTGTGCTTTTTTTCAATTTTCTCGTTTTCGCTATAACATCCAAATCCAGTCCCTGTTTTAGCAATGTGTATGTTTTTTGGGCCGACAACGTTAGCTGAACTTCATTTCCTGCCCCGCACACTAATTTATCGATAAGCGGATATCCGGCAGCATTTTCTTTTACGCTAGCAAGAATATGATGAATGGCTCCAAGGAACTGATGGTGGTAATAGTCCTGACTGATTCCCAGGTGTTCTGAAGCCTGAACAGCAGTGAGGCCAATACGGTTATAGCCTGACAGCCTCAAAGTCAGCACAGCAGGATTAATATCCCTTAGCCTTTCGAGGCATTGGCAGAGTTCCCTGTTCAGCACACTTCCTATTTCATTGCGGGCGAATCCAGATGTTCTCAAAAAATATTTCAGCCATTCATGAACATCTCTTTTTCTTTGAATTGGAAGGTATTTTACATTGTCATTATTTAAATGTGATATAACCTGAATTAAAAGAGTAATCCTCTCCCAAAACAGGTCAGCTGCACTATGATACAGCCATCCGTTTAATGAAGACGGTATTGGACATTCTAAAAGAGACCTTTCCAGCTCTTCCTTGCCCTCTGCAGTCAAAATGTAATGCTTTTCATCAGCTGCAGTCATCCAGCTTCTGCTTTCAATCTCTTGTGAAAGATGATCCAGAGCATCCCGGCTTAAACTTCCAAATGTTCGAAAAAGCTGGGTCAGCTGAAATAAATGAGCATCTTGAATGGTTTGGGAAGATTTTTTTCCATTGAGCAAATGTAAAATAGAGTATATAGTCCTTTGTCCCTGTAATTCTTTAACACAGTACATGATTACAGTTTTCAAATAAGTTCTATCCATTTTTTTCACCTTACGGCCAAAGATTTTAATCTTGTTTTCATAAGCTTGTTCTCCTTCTTCCATTTTATCATGAAAGAAATCGGCAGGCCGTTTTAATTATTTTTTCATAGGGTAAATTATGCCTAAACCCTTGTGTGATAAGCATTCTCAATACATTTTCTATTGAAAAGTTGAACATTCAGTTTTACAATAGATGTGAGGAATGTGTTACCATCATTTTGATGGACGATTAATTGTTTAAATCTTGGGAGGTTTTTTCATGGCAAAGTATACAATTGTTGACAAAGAAACATGCATTGCATGTGGAGCTTGCGGCGCAGCTGCACCGGACATTTATGATTATGATGATGAAGGCATCGCTTTCGTTACCCTTGATGATAACCAGGGTATCGTTGAAATTCCTGATGTATTAGTTGATGATATGATGGATGCATTCGAAGGCTGCCCGACCGATTCAATCAAAGTAGCTGATGATGCTTTTGATGGCGACCCGCTTAAATACGAATAATCCTCAACCATACTCTAACCTTTGTTAAGCTGCTGCTCCCTTTCATCATGAAAGGGAGTTTTTTTGTTAACATTGCATGCATGAACAGAAAAGCAGCGGCACATTTGCCGCTGCTATAAACTTATATAGTATTAAGCTGCGCTTTTAATAACAGCCTGCTTTTCCACCCAAGTTCTCATGCGTGTAAAAATAAGCATGAAAACAAATGAAATGATTAAACCTTTTAAAATGTTGAATGGCAAAATCCCTGTCACAATCATTGTTCTCATTTCAGGCGCTGACATTGCAGGGAAGTTAAGGAAGAATGTATATGCCGGCAGAATTACAAGGTAATTCAGCACACTCATAATGACAGCCATAACCATTGTGCCGATTACAAGCCCAAACGTCATGCCCTTTTTTGTTTTCAGCTTGCTGTACACATAATAGGTCGGCAGGACGAACAAAATGCCTGCGGCAAAGTTTGCAATATGCCCAACAGGAACACCTGTTGCACTCCCTGTCATGAAGTAATCAAGAATATTCTTAATAAGTTCCACTAAGATCCCTGCTGCTGGACCAAAGATTAACGCTGCGATTAATGCAGGAATATCGCTGAAGTCAATCATCAGAAATTGCGGAAACGGCGGGATTGGGAAATTGAGCAGCATTAATACGTAAGAGATGCTGCTTAGCATTCCAATAGCAACCATAGATTTGATATTAAGTTTTTTCAAGTTCCTCTCTCCTTTTTAGGACTATCTCTCCTAAAGAAGAAAGGTTCAGCTAAGCAAAAGTCTTCGCAATAAATAACCCTCAAGCTAATATAACTTGAGGGATAGTTGCAAAGGCACGCTTAATAACGTTCAAAACCTGCATATTTTGAACGTCTGCAGAACCTCCATCTTCTCCCATCCAGACTGTACTGTCGGCTTTGGAATTGCACCAAATCCTGCCCAAATAAACTGCAGAGCTTTTTATTCAAAAACTCTGCTCTAAGGCTCGCGGGCTTAGAGTCAATATTGACCCATCACCGCCGGTCGGGAATTTCACCCTGCCCCGAAGATAGACCGTATTTATTTATACAGATTCATTATACTGAAAAAAAGTTATTCTGTGAAGGGATATGTTCACCTGTCAGGTTTAGATCCATGCCAAAACCCTTTCAGTTTTTTTAGATATAACAAAAAAAGACGGCAATAAGCCATCCTTTATATATTATCCAAGCGGATATTCCTTTCTTTCTCCTTTTGAGAAGGTCATGATGGACTGATACCCCACTTCTTTTGCAAGGTCAATTGCCTTTTCAAAATCTGCACCTACATGTTCAGGAAAGTGCGCATCAGACGATAAAACAATCGGGATATTTTTTTCATGGCATCTCTGAAGAAGACGTTTGTCCGGGTATAGTTCCCCCACTGGTTTTCTCAGACCAGCCGTGCTAATTTCAACACATGTCTTGGATTCTGCCAGCGCATTGGCTGCACGATCATATTGCTCCAGCAAAAATTCTTCGTCCTGTGGAACATATTTAAAAATTTTCACGAGGTCTAAATGGCCAACAATATCGAATAAATTTGACTGAGCCAGAGTAACCACCTGATCAAAATATTTTCGATATACTTCATATAGATCCCGTTTATCCCATTCTTTTCTAAATTCAGCCAGGTCTATACCGAAATCTCCAACCCAATGAATGGATCCGATTACATAGTCAAACGAATAACTATTGATAAACTTCTCCATTTCACCATGTTTGCCTGGTGTGTAGTCCATTTCGATCGACATCTTCACATCTATGTCATTGCTCCAAGCTTCATGAAAAACATTCACATAGTCTTTCATATCATAAAAACGCCTCTCGTTTACCCATGGATTCTGCAGGATGTCTGCTGTCTGGTAGAAATGATATGCATGCTCTGAAATTCCAAAAGATTCAATCCCTTTCTGAACTGCAGCATCTGTGAATTTTTTTAAGTAATCCAGGCTCAACGTGCCATTTTCGAGATGATTATGATAGTCTGTAAGCATTTTTCAAACTCCCCCAGTTTTTTACCCATTATACTTTAAGGGAGTAAAGCGGTGCAATCATTTCTATTCTATTTTTTGTGAATGATTAGAATTTGTCCAATTTTTATTACATCTGAATCAGCATTATTTAAGTCTTTGATTGCTTCTGCAGTTGTATCATGAAATTTCGCAATAGAAGATAGAGTATCTCCTTGTTTAACAGTGTATTCTGTATATTTCTCGGGTTTTATCAATAGCTTTTGACCTAAAAAAATGTGATCAGGATTAATATTATTTAAATCCGCAATATCCCCAGCATTCAGATTATAGTGTGCAGCAATAGACCACAATGTTTCCCCTGTTTTAACTATATGGTAAGTTTCCACGGAATCATTTTTTATTTTCCCTGATTCAACATTAGACGGCCGTGCTGAAACTTCACGCGCATTTTCCTCTTTAATCACAGCATTTACAGCTTGTCCAACTACTCCCATTCCAAATGCAACAGAGGGATCAACTGCATTTATTTTATCAGCTGTCCATGCATGCGTATGTATTTCAAAATGGAGATGCACACCTGACGAGTCACCCGTGCTTCCCATCAGTCCGATTTTCTGTCCCTGCTCAACATTTTCTCCTTCAGCAGAAAAACGTTTTTCCAGATGGGCGTACACTGTTTCAGTTTGGTTGTTATGTTTAATGAATATCACATTTCCGTATGTTTGGGAATAATAAG
>ERZ1023203.158-NODE-158-length-11592-cov-5.634220_pt1 | contig 11592 bp, 11 predicted proteins | sample MGYA00380444_ERZ1023203 | MGnify/ENA primary metagenome ERZ1023203 (study PRJEB33173, sample SAMEA4830386) | metagenome | study: EMG produced TPA metagenomics assembly of the PRJEB25223 data set... | reverse complement strand
ATAATCATAGGCAAAGCAGCCTCTTTGTGGTCAGCTGTAAATCCAAACGCTTTCTTCCCTTCGCTGACAGCGGTTACAATTTTCTCCTCAACAGGCTTTTTCCCCGGCATGGAAACCGTCTCGCAATTTGGCTTGCCGAGAAGGGCAATCGCCATGGCTAAAGCCCCGCCGCCTCCTGTGTGGCAGGCTCCTACATAATAATCTGCCTGTCCTGTCTTAACGGCCATCGCTGCTTCCAGATCTGACTTGACCATTGTCGTTATGCTGCTGTCAATCTCTTTTATTAAACTCTCAATCTCTTTTTTATCAACCTGTCCGCCAACTACAATTTTCATCTTAATTTCCTCCTTTGTTGATTTGCAGTACATTAGTGTAATGTATGAGCAGAAAATCGATTTCCTCCTGGGGGAGCTGATTCTTCCATTGCTGCTGTACATAATCGATTTCCTTCATTGCTGTGGTTGCTTCCGGTGACTGTTTAACTTCATCCAGCAAGGGAGGATGGGGAGCCTCAACCTGTTCACCCTCTTCAATTCTCGTCAAAGCTGTCGGCAAATGGGTGAAAAGCATTTCCGCCCCTGCTATGGCATCTTTTTTCAAGTGTGACTGTAAATGCATAAAAGCCAATGTTGTTATATCAGCGGCTTTTGTGCTGACAACAGACGAGCTTAATAGGATATCCATTCTTTCTTTGAGTTGGTTTATATCCATAGTTTTAATCCCTCCAGAATACAGTATTTAGTATATTAATGGTGCTAAGAAACTAGAACTTCAGTTTCTTAATAGTGAGGATACTTTTTTCCTTCCTCCACCAGTCTTTGGGTCTCTTCCACTTTATTAAACTGGAGAAGCTGGATTTGTTCCCTGATATTTGTTCTTTCACTTTCTATGACAATAGCTGCTCTGGTTGCTTTTATGGCCAGTTCCTTTGCCTTTTTCGACTTAAAATCAGAGGAGGCAAACGTTTTTAGTGCCCTCGCTTCATCCGCGTTCCAGACTGCTGCATCAATACTGCCGTTTTTCAGCATGTTGAAAAGCTGCATATAGTCCACCTTTATCAGTTCAACCTTGTGCTTTTCACATTCAAGGAGGGTAATGTTAGCCTGGTCGGCAGATGAATAGTCAATTCCGATTTTCATGCCATCTGAAATCTCTCTGTTTTTGCTATCTGAAAAAAAGACTTTATGGGACGTTACATAGGTCTCCGGTCCAAGTGTATGGAGGATTTCCAGGCCCTCAAACTCCTGTACTGCCTCTTCTGCCGCCAGCTGGGACATGATCGCAAAATCGTAGCGCCGGGTTTTTAATGATTCGATGCGCCTTCTCGCCCCTCTCATATAAGCAAGGCCAGACTTTTTATTGATTTCCTCAAACCCTTCGACAATACCAGTCGCCAATCCCTCATACTTTCGGGAATAAGGCAGCGGCATTACGCCCATCACCGGTCCGATGCCGGCAATCTCATACAGCAGGTTGATGTCCCTTTTTTTCAGAAAGGTCCCAAGATGCCCCCTGGATTCAAGAGATATGGCATGCAAATCCTCCAGCACTCTTAATGCCCCCTGCACGGTCCCGCGGCCCAATGATAGCTTTTCCGTAAAATCACTTACCCGGGGGATTCTCTCTCCCTCTGAAAACTGAATGAGCTCCTTTGCAATAAACTTGGCAGCCAGCCCATTCTTTGAATATAAACTTTCCCAAATACGGCTCATATTGTAATACCTCTTTACCTTTGATCAATATACGAAAAACTGTATACTATAAGTTTAGCTGTAATGGTTTGTTAATTCAAGAGTTTTCTAAAAAATATAAAAACGGGTGACAGGCACCACCCGAATTTTGTCGATTTAAAGGAATTCTCCCTCTATGAAGAGAATACATACAGGGATAATTAGGAAAGGAGAATATAGGATGACCCGCGCGAAAAGAATTTGGAGTCCAAACCATTACCACCATGTGGTCAGCCGTGGTAATTGGAGAGCAAAATTGTTTGAAGACGAGTTAGATTTTATCTCATTTTTGAATATCCTTCACTACACTCATCGTTCTACCAACTTCGAAATTGCAAGCTACTGTTTAATGTCAAACCACTATCATCTCATGCTAAAAACTCATGAAGCATCCCTTTCAAAGGTAATGAGAAACGTTAATAAATACTATGCTGATTACTACAATAAAAAATATCAAGTACAGGGACATTTATTTGAGAAACGCTTCTTCAGTAAACCTATTTATGATCTTTATGGGCTGCTGGAGGTTAGCCGCTACATTCACTTAAATCCTGTTGAAGCAAAAATTACAGATGCTCCTCAAAACTACCGCTGGTCAAGCTTCCCCTTTTATTATTACTCACAGCAAAGAACTCCTGATTATTTTAACCTCAAACCAATAACTGAACTTTTTTCAGGAAGAAACGAAAATAAGCAAAAACAAAATTACTGTAGATGGATGGTAAAAGACATTAAGATTGAACATCTCAATAAATAATAATTAGTTTTTCACCATAGGAATAGGGATTAGTGGTCTATAAACTGGTACAGGTACCTGTCACCCAGTTCTTTATCAACATAATAGAGCTGCTAAAAAAGCAGCCCCCGTTTAATCCATTTTCCTATAAAATACTCTTAAAACCCCTCGCCTGCTCATCCAGCTTTCTTGCAGCTTCTCCAATATCTTTAAATGCAGATACAGCCTGTTCATTAAGAGCCTGGTTTGCAGTTATGCCTGACTGTGATTGCAGAGTTGCGACACTAATTTTGTTGATTTCATCTGATATTCCTTCGATGTGGGCATTGACTTCCTGTATGGAGTCCTGTACCCGGTTTGCGAGCTTTCGCACTTCTCCGGCAACGACGCTGAAGCCTCTGCCATGTTCGCCGGCACGCGCAGCTTCAATAGCTGCATTTAATGCCAGCAGGTTGGTTTGTGCCGCTATTTCACGGATTGTTTTTACGATGCTGCCGATGGATTGTGCCTGTGATTTGAGAGAATGGAGGATTTCCAAATTCCCTTTGGACTCATGAACGAGCTTGCCTATTGCCTGAGCGGCCTCTTCGCTTCTTTCAATTCCAGCCTTTGCTTTTTCACTAAGGGCTTCTGACATTACCTGAAGCTGGAATGCTACCTGCGCTGTATTCGTTTCCCTTTCTGTAATATCTGTAGCAACCTTTACAACACCTTCTACTCTGCCATCATTCCCAAATACCGGTGTGTATGTTGCTTCGAGCCAGATAAGATCTCCTTGCTTGGTGACACGCTGAATTTTTTCCTGAAAGCTTTTGCCATTGCGCAGATTTCTCCAAAGCTCCTGATATTCCCTGCTGGCAGCAAATTCACGGGTGCAAAATTGCTTATGCATCATATTTGGCATCTCTTCTGCCCGATATTTCATAGTACGGGCAAAATTTTCATTTGCCCACAGCACTTTCCCGTTCCCATCAAATTCAATCATGGCCAGAGAATTTTCAATGGCTGCCAAAACAGCCTCTTTTTCAAGAACCTGTGTGCTTTTAAAGTGATTAGGCTGATAAGTTGTTAGCATGCTCTTCCTCTTTTCAAAAAAGATTGTCAGAACATATCCCTACAAGAGGACTGGTCCCCTGTAAGTGCTGGCCGGTTGCGCTACTAGCTCGAATTCATTAAAGCGCCCAATTCCCCTTGAATTCTCATTGCTTCCAACTTGTTCCGTCTATAAGACTATAGTACTAGCACCGGTCTGGCATCACAATTTTCAATGCTCTGCTTTCATTTATGCTGAAAATTCAAATAATTAATTACTAAGACCCATGATTCCCATAATTAGTAAAAGTAGAATGGAACTGTAAGAGATGATAAAGAAGGGATGGATTTATCTGAAAAACACGCTGATTGCGTTATCATTGGCTTCTGCTTTAAGCTTTTCATTTTTTCCGGAAAGAAGTTTTGCGGAGCAAGCTGCTTCGGAAAACCAGGCTATAATACCTGGTGCGCACACAGTAACGGAACAATACTTTGACGGTGAGAACAACAACTGGCTGACCACCAGGAATCCCCTCCAATATCAGCAGGCAACCCTTTACGGCAACATTGGTCTTGCCCCTTATCTTTGGGGAAATGCTGCGGAAGGAACTGGATGGCATCAAATGTACAAACCTTCTTCTGTAACGGGAACTCAGGTAAATGGTATTTTTGAAGATGCCCAGTTTGTCATAAGGGTTCCAGATCACTGGAATGGCCGGCTTGTTGTTTCGGGAATCCCGGCTACAAGAAATGAAACGTCGACAGACCTGCTTTTCAGCGATTATGTCCTGGAAAAAGGATATGCTTTTGCAGCGATTGATAAAGGTACACAGGGTGAGGCTGATTCAGCTGATCCATTTGCAAAAGCAAAGAATGCCTTAGCCGATGAAGATGATAGTGTAGCAGAATGGCATCAGCGGTTCCGGCAGGTTACGAAAGCCGCACAGAAGTACTTAGTCAGCCATCATTCTGATGGGCTGATCGATCCGGCAGATTCTTCTGACCCGGCGAGCGATTTAGTATCGGCAGAGCATAAAATCCCTACATATGCGATGGGAATTTCCAATGGCGGATACGTCGTGCGCTATGCCCTTGAAAATGACCATCCGGAGAAAACCGGCGAACCTCGCCTTTTTGATGGAGGAGTTGATTGGGAGGGCGTGTTATGGACGGAAAAAAAGCCTAATTTAATCAGTTCCCTGACCACCGTTGTGAATCATGCGGAGGAAGCTTTGTATGGAAGCGGCCAAAAACAGCAGAAAGCCAAGAAAGAGCTATACAAAGCAGGATTGCCTAAAGGATCGGAAAAACTGTGGGCCTATCATGACCAGGTATACTGGTTTATATCGCTGAATATCTATCGGGACCATTTCGATCCGGAAGCCCCAGGCCGTACGCAATGGAGGAATTACCTGAACTTTGTTAATGGCGTGAGAGACCGATCCTATGATTATATCTTTGAAGATTATAAGTATATGACCCGGCCGAAGGAAGTGAAAGAAAATATTAAGGAAGTGGCCAATACTGGAGATATAGATGTGCCGCTCATCTCTTTCACTGGTTCCCTTGATTCGCTGATATTCCCGGAGATTCATGCAAAGGGATATCAAAAGCTGGTCAAGAAAGCAGGGAAGCAGGATCTGCATCGAATGTATACCATCAAGATCGGCAACCATGTTGACAGCCTTGTCTGGAACAGCTCCACCGATCCGGATAAAGAACTTCAGCCTCTATTGCCTTACGCTCACCAGTCATTCGACCTGCTTATCGACTGGGTGGAAAACGGAAATGCTGCTCCTGAGAGCAAAACGGTCAATGCTCCGGAAAACCCGGTTATGGTTATTGATCTGAAAACGGGGCAGGAACGGGATCCCCGTTAGGTTGAAATAATGAAGGACTTTTTTCATGGAGTTGTATATTTCAGGGAATTATTTAAAGTTTTACCATTAGATTATTTTAGCTGAGGAGGCTTAACTCACGAATGCTTTTAGACATTACTTTTGATATCTCGCAAATTCATTTTACTGACATTCCATAAGGGGTTCTCTGTTAGTCTGTATTTCTCCAATTACTTCGTCTTATTTAAAGGCAACGAAATAATCGAGTATAAACCTTTAAGGATTTTTACTCGATTATTTCAATTAAACCCTACTATTTTGAGAAATTTCTCTCAGATGAGAAATTAACTGATTTTCTCTAAACTTTCATATTGCAGACTCTTCTTAAAAAATTGTTCAAGCTGTCCAATTAAGTCCTGGAATATCGGGTGTTCATGATACATAAAGTCATTGTGTTTTCCATCGATGATGAAAAGCTGCTTCGGTTCTGTTGCTGCATCATAAAAATGGAGGGATTCTTCTACCGGATGAAGAAGATTGTCTTTTCCATGTCCAATAAATAATGGGCATTCGATAGAAGAGGCTGTTTTATCTGCGTTCAGCTCAATGATAGATTCGGTGAACTGTAATTGAGTTTGTTTGCCAAATGGTGATAGCGGTGCAAGTTCTTTTTGTACATAATCATTTGTGGCAGGATCCAGCGGATAATGAATAAATGGATCCTCATATTTTGAACTTCCAGTTGTAACGCGAAGAATACGGTCTGCTTCGATCATGTTTTTGATTTCCATCCATTCAACATAGGAATGGATGGACTTCAGCCATCTTTCCCCATTGTAAAAACCGTTTAGAGCTGCCACCGCTTTTACACGTTTATCTGCTGCTGCAACTCGGACAACGTTCGAAGCACCCATGCCCCAGCCAATTAACCCGATATTTTCAGGATCTACTTCTTCCTGGGTTTGTAAAAATGTAATCGCATTCCTTACATCCTGCATTTGCTCATCCAAAATAACTCTTCCTTGCTGTCCTTCACTTCCTGCAAAACCCCGATAGTCAAATCCCAGGCATACATACCCGAGCTCAGTCAGGCTTCGCGCAAATAACCGGGGGTAAAATTGATTAAAGCCCTGATATCCAGAATTCGGAATAATAGCCGGCCGTTTCTCACCCTGCTGATAATCATCTGGCAGATAAATAGTCCCATCCAGTTTTAACCCTTCACTATAAAAGCTAATTTGACGTTCTTGCATGATAAATCCCTCCATATTTTTTATTTATGTTTAATAATGAAGTTAACTCATGAATGTTCAAAAGGTTTTCCATTTCTTGTATACATCGGTATATTTCATCACAAATTTCATGTCCTGCAATTGGCTCTACCAGATTATAAAACTTATTCTTTTTTTCAATTGATGATAGCGGAAAATCATAGTCTCCCTTTGCTTGATGAACACTTGAGGAAAAGATATGGCCCCTGCTATCTTCAATTTCTATCCTGCTAAGAGCTTTTTTAGGGAATTGCTGATCTAATACATCACTAATATAGATTTCAATCCTGTCCATCGTATTTAAAATCTCTGGATTGCCTAATTCGTTCAATACCTGGTCAGGTCCAACTTCTCCTGTTACTAAATAGGCTGCGAACGGAAAAGTGAGATTATATTGAGCTTCTTCCGTATTATTTGGATGCTTTCTGCTTAAAGAGGCTGCTTCAGTAAATGTATAAATTTTAACTTTATTAATTTCCGAATTTGTTAACGTATGCTTCAGCATTAACTCCTTCAAAGCCTCTATTCCCGGCTGCGCCCACCTGCAGCATGCATAAGGCTTATAATAAAGCTCCTCTACCCGATATACCTTTCCCAATTCCTGCAAATAAGGCTCCGCCTCCACTGTTTCAAAAAGTGAAGGAATACCGGTAAACCCCTCCTTCGCAAGATAGGCAGCACTTATTCCTGTCATGCTTCCCCATCCAATCCCATCTTTGAGCATAGAAGGGTTTTCGATGCAGCGCATCATTGGGGAATAAGTTGATTGGTATTCGGCAATACCCAATGCATGGCATATTTCATTTCCTGTTAACCCCATGATCCGCCCTGGTCCTGCTGCAGCTCCGATGGCGCCCCAGGAGCCTGTACAATGGTATTCAGGACGGAGCTGATGTGTAAGAATGCCTGCCCTTATTGCGATTTCATAGCTTATCAGCAGTGCAGTCATGAATTCTTCACCGGAAATATTGTACTCCTCTGCGGCTGCAAGAACAGCTGGAAAAACAATTGCACCCGGATGGCCTTTTACAAGGCGATGACCGTCATCCATGTCCAGCGCATTCGCAGCGGTAGCATTGACTAATGCAGCTCCTGATGCACTCATTTTTTCAGGAACTGAAAGCACAGAACTTCTTCCGGTTCCCCACTGGCTGTCCGCAAATTTTTTCACCATTTCAAATGCAGCAGTCTGTGTCCCTGCAAGAGTGCAGGCAATAATGTCAGCAAGAGCCTCTTTTAAGGCTTGTTTGCTATTTGCATGAACGGAGCTAAATGATTCAGCCCTCAAATATTCCTCAAGCTTTCCAGAGAAATCCGCCAATGAAATCACTTCCTATATAGTGGGTTTTTATTTCACTAACCCCTGCTCTTCCAGCCAGCTGCGGCTTACTTCCGTGATATCCTTATGTTCCACATCAACCGAGTAATTTAAAGACATCATCGTTTCATTATCCAGAAGGCCGGCTAATTTGTTCATCAGTTCAGAAATCTCAGGAGATTTTTCAGCAACTTCCTGTCTCACAACAGGAACCCCATTATATGCCGGGAAAAATTGCTGATCATCTTCTAGAATTACAAGATCGAAGCCCTTAATGCGGCCATCTGTAGCAAAGCCCACGGATACATCAACTTGCCCATCCATTAGTGCGTTATATAGCAATCCGGAATCCATTTTCACAACATTTTTGGAAGGGAATTTAAATCCGTAAAGTTTCTGTAAGCCTTTCACTCCATCTTCTCGTGCATAAAATTCAGCATTCGAAGCAAACTTTAATTTATCAGGATCATCATTTACCATTTTGGCTAGATCCGAAATAGTTTTTACACCCATTTTTTCTGCAGTATCTTTCTTCATCAAGATCGCATAGGTATTATTGAAATTCGCTTTATTTAACCAGGTGATTCCGTGTTCCTTATCATTTTCTTTAACTTTTTCATATGCTTCGTCCGGATCTGTTTCTACTTCCTGTTTTTGATAAACGACTAATCCAGTGCCAGTATATTCCCAATAAATATCAATTTGCCCATTTTCCAAAGCAGACCGGACAACAGCACTTCCCATATTGCTTGCTTCCTCTACATCAAAACCGTTTTCTTTTAAATAAATTGACGTAATTTTGGACAGAATCTGCTGCTCAGTAAAATCTTTACCGCCTACTGCCACTTTTCCCTTTGAATCACCTCCACCGTCTTCACTGTTTGCTGATGAACTTCCACAAGCGGTTAGTGTTGCCGCCACAATAATTGCTAGAAGCAAATAGACAAATCTCTTCACTGAATTTCCTCCCTTAACTCTCATCGCTATGCTGCTTCCAGTGTTCTTTGAAGCCCGCGCGGAACGATTATTTTTTCTAACTTCCCCAATAAAACATCAAGAAGGACGGCTAATAATATGACTGGAACTGCTCCTGAAAGCATTATGCCAGTATCATATAATGAAATTCCCGTAAATATTAGATCCCCTAAACCGCCACCTCCAATTAAAAATGCTAAAGCGCCTGTTCCCACATTAATAACAACAGAGGTACGGATACCAGCCATGATGGCATATAGGGCGTTTGGTAATTCAAGCTTAAAAAAGATTTGCTTAGATGTCATACCCATCCCTTTTCCAGCATCTATGATTTGCGGATTTACATTCTCAATTCCTGCAACCGTATTTCTCAGGATAGGCAGAAGAGAATTGAACCATAATGCAAAAATAGCCGTTTGCCAGCCTAATCCAAAGTAGCTCATTACTAAAGCCAATATGGCTAGACTCGGAACCGTTTGACCTATATTCGCAAAATTTAATACGATCCAATCAAGCTTCTTGAACTTTGGCCTGGTTATTAAGATTCCAAGAGGTACTGCGGTCGCAATTGCAAGTGCTGCGGATATTCCTACCAGTTTAAGATGCTGGCCAGTTAAATACAGAAGGTCCTTTGGGTTGTCGATGATGAATTGAAATGCCCCAGTAAAGTATGCCCAGCCTAAAATGGAGATTACGACTAAGTATAGACCTGCCTTCACTATTTTTTCGGTCTTTTTCCCAGACAAACTGTCACCCCCTTACCTTACAATTGATATATCTTTTGGGTGCACTTCTGTGAATAAATTAAAATCAGAGACACACAGTACACCTAACTTCTTATTATGATCATCTACCACACAGACTTCTCCATTTGGAGCAGACAATAAGTGTGATAAAGCTGTTTTCAGGTTCTCATTTACAGAAATCACCTGTCCATGCCACTCGCTGTTCAATCGGCTTTTTCTAAATCCGTCACTTAAGACCATTAAATCTCTTACTTTTAACAAAGTTAACCTTTTCAGGGCACGATCATCTCCAACGAAATCACGAACAAAGTCGTTCTTCGGATTAGACAGAATTTCATCAGGCGTGCCAATTTGCTTCAATTTCCCGGCATCAAAGATGGCTACTTTGTTGCCTAATTTAATTGCCTCATCTATATCATGGCTTACAAATAGAATGGTTTTTTTCATTTCCTTCTGAATCCGCAAAAACTCATTCTGTAAATGGTCACGAATGACCGGATCAAGTGCTCCAAAAGGTTCATCCATTAGCATAACAGGGGGATCAGCGGCCAATGCCCGGGCAATCCCAATTCGCTGCTGCTGGCCACCTGATAATTCAAAAGGGTAACGCTTTTGAAACTGCCCCGGGTCTAAACCCATCATTTCCATTAGCTCACTATAACGATTCTTCATTCGATTTTGATCCCAGCCCAGCATCTTGGGAACAACATTTATATTGTCTTCAATGGTCATGTTCGGAAACAGCCCATTGTGCTGGATTACGTATCCAATGGACCTTCGAAGCTTGATGATATCCATGGAATTGATATTTTTTCCATCAACCTCGATACTTCCGCTTGTAATAGGAATTAAACGGTTTACCATTCTAAGCAGCGTTGTTTTTCCACAGCCTGATGGACCAAGAAATACACAGATTTCTCCTGGTTCAACATGAAAATTAATGTTATTGACGGCTGTTACCTTTTTGTCAGCGCTTTCATAAACTTTCGTAACATTCTGAAATTCAATCATTCTACTTCACCTTCTTTCATATAGTAAATCCCTCAAGTTTTTTTCAGTCCATATGCTTTAAGATTTGATACTTACACCAGAAGAAAATCTTTTCTGAATTTTTCCTAACAAAACATCAATTGAAATAGCTAAAATTGAAACCGATATTGCCCCTACCTGGATCATTACTGCATAGCTTGTTGAAATACCTCGGGCTATATACCCGCCTAGCCCTCCCGCTCCAATGTAAGCAGCTATTGCGCCAATTCCAATGGTCAATACAATCGCCATCCGCACACCTGCCATAATGACGGGAAACGCCAGAGGAAGCTCCACCTTTATTAGTCTCTGAAAGGTTGTCATTCCCATACCGATTGCTGCGTCTCTTACATTCGAATCCACATTTTTTATCGCAATATATGTGTTTCGAATTATAGGCAGCTGTGAATACAAGATTAAAGCAACTATTGCCGGCAAAAATCCTATTCCCTGATTAATTAGCGAGAAAATAGGAATCATAATCCCAAACAATGCAATACTTGGTATAGTCATTATGATTCCTGCCACGGCCAGAACCAGATCTGCTAAACTCTCTCTCTGTGAAATATAAATCCCAAAAGGCACCCCAGTAATTATCGCGATGCCTACTGCAAGCCCAACTAATTCGATATGCTCCAAGGTCATCTCTAAAATCTCCGGCCAGTTCGTTTGGACAAATTCTAGAATCTCCAAATTCTCCCCCCTTATATTATTCTTACTTATATATCTAGCAAGTTTTGTGCCAACTTAAGTTAACCGATTTTATTGAATTTTCTAAATAAATTGTAAAGATATCCTCCCATTGTGTAAAAAAATATTTACACAATACCGTTCGCTGCAAAAAGGCTGCTAACAATATCTGCTAGCAACCCAGGCGAATTCATATGTTCTCCGAGAAAAACTTGTTCATTTTATAT
>ERZ1023203.157-NODE-157-length-11603-cov-4.098545_pt1 | contig 11603 bp, 14 predicted proteins | sample MGYA00380444_ERZ1023203 | MGnify/ENA primary metagenome ERZ1023203 (study PRJEB33173, sample SAMEA4830386) | metagenome | study: EMG produced TPA metagenomics assembly of the PRJEB25223 data set... | reverse complement strand
TACCCGTCTTTGACAAGTGAAAAGAAATTCTCATCAAGTCTGTTCTCCCTGCCCTTTGTCACGATCATTGTGTTCCGCTCTAAAGGCATACCCATTGGTATCTCTCCTTCATTTTTAATATCCTTTTCTCTATTTTACCCCACCTTATTGCGCTCTGAAAGTCCTTAATTTCATCTGCCCTTTGCTTTTCATCCACGCGCATAAATCCTCTACCGTCTTCCGGTTCACGTCTGGCGGAAAGTAGTGGGTATATTCAGGGAAATACCAGCTGCCCACTTCTTTTTTTAGAGCCTTGAGCCTTTTTTCCAGGCGATAGGAATGCTCCACCGAAACATTATGGTCCTGTTCTCCATGAATAATTAAGACGGGGGCCTGCAGCTGCTCCAGCTGAAAAAGCGGGGTGCGATATTTATACCGTTCCGGAAACTTAGTCGGGGTTCCTCCTATTACACGTTTCATCATTCTCCGGAGATCCTTTCGCTCCACATAGGTGAGAAACATATCACTGACCCCTCCCCATGTAACAATGGACGCGGCTTCAGGAAACTCGATTGCAGTAAGCAATGCCATTACGCCACCACGGGAAAAGCCAAAAATATGGACTCTTTTTACCCGGGCATGCTCCTGAAGAAGAGTAAAAGCGGCAAATGCGTCCTGTCTGTCCTCCCCTGCAAAATCTTCGTTACCATCTCCCCCTTGGTTGCCTCTGTAAAAAGGCGCGAATACAATAAAGCCTTCACAGGCAAACTGGACAATCCTGGAAGGCCTTACTTTCCCGACATTTTTTATGCCTCCTCTTAGGTATAGAAACCCATCATATTGTTCCTCCCCCTTTGGCTCTGCCAGCAGGCCTTTTATATGTAATCCGTTTGCATAATATGTGACAACAGATAATTCGATTGCCGGATTTGGCGAAGGAAATCTCTGTTTAGTTATGACTTGGCCATTTAGGAATTCCATGTCCTCATCTCCCTCTGAAGTAAATCTGAATACGACTAATAGTATGAGCTTTATGAACTCCGCCTAAAAATGTTTCCATGGGCATTCACACATTTTTTCGATTTTCATACGATATCCTAGGCTTTTAAATCTGACTTTTTTAGCATAAGGGAGGTCTTATGGCTTATGAAAAAATGGATGAAAGTAAGCATGCTTCTTTTGCTTACAGCGATACTTATTGTTCCTTTGGCCGCTTGCGGCAAGGATGAAATGCAAAAGGTCCGTATTGCCGAAGTGACACGCTCCATCTTCTATGCTCCGCAATATGTAGCCCTTGAAAAGGGTTTCTTTGAAGAAGAAGGGCTTAAAGTAGAGCTTACAACTACAGCAGGCGGAGATAAAACGATGACTGCTCTGCTGTCGGATAGCGCTGATGTTGCACTTGTAGGTTCCGAAACTTCCATTTACGTTTCGGCTCAGGGCTCCAACGATCCGGTCATTAACTTTGCACAGCTCACTCAAACGGATGGAACATTTCTTGTTTCCCGCAAAAAAATCGATAACTTTTCATGGGATATGCTAAAAGGCAAAACATTCCTGGGTCAGCGCAAAGGCGGCATGCCGCAGATGGTTGGCGAGTTTGTTTTGAAAAAGCATGGAATTGATCCTCACGAAGATATGGACTTGATTCAAAATATTGATTATGCCAATATCGCTCCGGCCTTCGCTTCAGGAACAGGCGAGTTTGTTCAGCTGTTCGAGCCGACTGCCAGTGTTTTTGAAAAAGAAGGCAAAGGCTATATCGTAGCTTCTTTCGGAACAGAGTCCGGTCATGTACCATATACCACATTCATGACAAAACAAAGCTATATTGATGAAAATAAAGAGACAGTCGAAAAATTCACAAGAGCGATTTATAAAGCACAGCAATGGGTTGAAACACATAGTGCGAAAGAAACGGCAGAAACCATTCAAGGATATTTCGACAATACCGAGCTTGAAATCATTGAGATGGTAGTAGACCGCTATAAGAGCCAGGTGTCCTTTGCAGCAGATCCTATCCTGGACACTGAAGAATGGGAAAACCTGCAGAACATCATGGACGAAGCAGGAGAGCTCCCTAAGCGCATAGAGCATGACACACTTGTCAACACAGAAATCGCTGAAGGTGTAATGAAGTAAATAAACGAAAGAGGAGGCCGACATGAATTTTCTAAAGGTAGATGCTGTCCACCACACTTATTTTACGAAAACCTCTGCTGTAACGGCCCTCTCCGATATTTCGCTTGAAGTGGAGGAAGGAGAATTTGTTTCCTTCCTCGGCCCAAGCGGATGCGGCAAGACAACTTTGCTTTCCATCATAGCAGGCCTGTTTGAACCCACAGAAGGCACTGTAGCACTTGAAGGAAAGCGCGTTGAAACGGCAGAAAATGAAATTGGCTATATGCTGCAGCAGGATTATCTTTTTCCCTGGAAAACGATTGAAGAAAATATCCTGCTGGGGCTGAAAATCGGGAACAGCCTTACTCCCGACAAAAAAGCTTATGCACTGCAGCTCCTTCAGGAGATGGGATTAAAAGGTGTAGAGTCACAGTTTCCAAAGCAGCTTTCTGGCGGAATGCGCCAGCGTGTTGCCCTTGTAAGAACACTTGCAACTGAACCAAAGCTGCTCATGCTTGATGAACCCTTTTCCGCATTAGATTATCAAACCAAGCTGAAGCTTGAGGATTTGGTCTCTAACACGCTCAAATCATTTGGAAAAACAGCCATACTGGTTACCCATGATATTGGTGAGGCAATCAGCATGAGTGATCGCGTTTTTCTCTTTTCCGCGAGACCCGGACAGCTTCATAAAACGTTTGTAATACCAAAAGAATTAAGAGATCAAACTCCCTTTAACGCAAGAAATCATGAAGCATATCCAGCGATTTTTCAAACTATATGGAAGGAGCTGGAGTCCCTTGAGCCCGCAGGAGAACGTTAAATTCCTCCACCAGAAATATATCCAGTCGCTGAACCGTGAAAAAAAATGGGTACGCTTCTATCAGGCTGTCATCTTTATCGTGTTTTTTTCGGGATGGGAGCTGGCAAGCCAGAAGCAATGGATTGACCCGCTGATTTTCAGTGCGCCCTCAAAAGTATGGGGATTATTTTTAACCAAAATCCAGGATGGGACCTTGATGGTGGATTTAGGCTACACTTTGTCAGAAACCGTATTTGGATTCATATTGGGCACTTTTCTAGGCACATTGCTTGCAGCCATCCTCTGGTGGTCACCGCTGCTTTCAAAAATAGCGGACCCCTATTTGGTTGTCCTGAATTCAATGCCAAAGGTTGCACTTGGCCCGATATTAATCGTCGCATTAGGCCCCAGCTTTACTTCCATCGTAGCAATGGGCGCGATTATTTCCATCATCATCACAACCATTGTCGTGTATACATCTTTTAAAGAAGTTGACCCTAATTACATTAAGGTGCTTCAAACCTTTGGGGCAAACCGATTTCAAATCTTCAGGGAAGCTATTTTGCCAGCTTCATTCCCAACCATCATCTCAACTTTAAAGGTGAATGTCGGTCTATCATGGGTCGGTGTTATTGTCGGGGAATTCCTTGTATCCTCAAAAGGTCTCGGATACATGATTATTTACGGCTTCCAAGTCTTCAACTTTACCCTTGTCATGCTGTCATTGCTGGTAATTGCTATTTTTGCAACAGTGATGTATCAGCTGGTCGAACTGCTCGAGCGAAAACTGATAAAAAATGGTTCATAATAAAAACGGCAGCGATAATGCCGTTTTTTTACTTTCCCTGCATGATTTTTTCGAGGCTCTTTTCAACTACTTTATCCTTCATGATAAAACTGTATTGACTGCTCCACCTGTCTTCCAGCAAGTTTCCAGCTGTCAGAATGGGACCGTTTGTTTCAAAATATTGATCCGTTTTGTTAAGGCTTTTCACCTCTGCGAAAAAAATGGCTTTGACAAAACGCTCTGTACCCAAATTAACTTCATATTCACCAATAAAATGTAAACTCTTTAAGTCTGCTCCTGTTTCCTCATAAACTTCTCTTCTGGCTGCCTCTTCAAGAGACTCCCCCTCTTCTCTCTTGCCTCCCGGAAATTCCCACCCCCGCTTTTTGTGATTCGTCAGCAGCCATTGATCGCCATAGCGGCAAATGACCAGAACATGTTTTGGATCGGTTCCAAAAGCTCGTTTATTAAAAGAAAATCGCACTTCCCCGCCGTTCTCATCCAAAAAGTTTTCCATACTTTTCCCTCACTCGATAATTAAATTCTGATGTTATCATTATAAAGGTAAATCATATATTTAAAAACTTCTGGGGCTAAAGTATCAAATTACATATTTTTGAAACTTTTTTCCTTTTTTCTCCGTAAAATTAGCTGACTAACCTAAATAGAGGAGTGTATACCTTGAAAAAATCCCTTGCAATCCTTACTGGCTTCTTGATGATTCTAATGCTGGCTGCGTGCAATGAAACAGCCAAACCTGTTAATGAATCTGCTGGCGGCACGGGCAAGGAAGAGACAAAAACAGAAGAAGCTTCAGAATTGACACTGGAGGAAGTTTTAACGAAATCTACCGAAGCTTCAGAAGAGCTAAAAAGCTTCTCGGTAAATATGGATATGAGGCAGGAAATGAGCTCAGGCACTGAAGGGGAAAATATGAATATCGATTCTGCCATTGATATGGATGTTACAACAGATCCGATGGCCTTCTACCAAAAAATGACTATGTCGATGGACGGAACAGAAGAATCGTATGATATTGAAAGCTATTTTACTGAAGAAGGCATGTTCCTTTATGATGCAGCCGGTAAGCAGTGGATGAAGTTCCCTAAAGAAATGTCGGATGATTTGCTTCAAATGTCCAGCCAGCAGACAAATCCTGGTGAAGAACTAAAGAAATTGCAGGAGTTCGTGGACGACTTTACGTTTGAACAGGATGCAAAAAGCTATATTCTAAAACTGAAAGCCGATGGAGAAAAATTCAATGATTTTGTGAAGGAAACAGCAGCAGAAACACTTCCGCCTGAACTGGCAGCCAACGGAGAAATGCTTGATAACATGAAAATTAACGGCGTGGAATACGAAATCGTGATTGATAAAGAAACTTTTTATCCAAGCGTGCTGAATATGATTATGGAAATGGAAATTACGGCTGAAGGCCAGACCATATCCATGAAGCAGACCATGAACGGCCAATATGCAAACTATAATAAGGTAGAGGCTATAGCCGTTCCACAAAAAGTTCTTGATACAGCTGTAGAAATGGAAATGTAAGAAAAGCTGAGGCACTCGCCTCAGCTATTTATTTATGTTCCTCTTCAGTAAGGATCCCCATGCTTTCAATATGTTTTCTTGCTTCATCATCTCCAAGATCATAAATCATTCCATATATTTTCTTCATTGTATCATCATAAGCGTCATTTTCACGGTCATAATGGTATTGAACATAAGGAACATGGGCTCTGAAAAAATTCTGCCACTCAGTTGAGTAGTTCTGATCAAAATATTCCCTTAAGGCAATGATTTCATCATCTGTTGCCTCAATTTTAAAATTCCATGTTGAACCAGTGGCACTTTGTGAAATCTCCCCAGAACCAAGCGTGATATAATACGTCTTTTTATTACCTTCCAATCCTGTCAGCCCCTTTTTTTTCATTCCTGTGACGCTGTTTCAACACCGGTTACTTTATCATTATTTATCATGACTTTTTTATTTCTATAGTTATCGTATCCCACATTTGTGATAAAATTATACGAAATTAAGATCATTCTTCATAAGCTTACATATACTAAGTTAAATAATTGAGAAACAGCTTCTCAATTTATCTGCGGTGAATATTTTCCTGCATCAGGGGTATTAAATTAAGTATACTATATAAAACGGGAGTATATTTTAAGGAGGTGTTATCATGAAACTGATTGATGAGCTATATGAACTTTACAGGAATAAGCTGACAGGTGATGAAGAGGATATCGATATGCTCGCTTTTGCCTTCTTAGAAGAAATGGACAGAGAAGACCTGCTGAATATTATCAGGGATCTCGATAATCAGGAATTATATGATTTAATGGGGCTTTATCTGATTGAGAGCTTAAAAGGGAAATTTGCCAGTGAGAATTACGGCCAGCGCAGAAGCCCGATCATTCATCACCGGAACATACACTAAACTATACATATCCGAATAATTAACTATCCATATTATTTGAAGGCGGCGATAAGCCGCTTTTTATTTTATTATGGCATTCCTTATGCAAGGCGCTTCCGCTTTTATTCTTTGCATATAAAAAGACCAGCTTTCCAGCCAGTCTTTGTTTATTATCCAAGGTATGCTTTTAGCATCCAGATATGTTTCTTTAAACTTTGCTTTACAGCAATCAGCATGTCGCCTGTACCTTCATCTTTGGCTTCTTCTGCAAGCTCAATTGCTTCCTGAAGCTCGTCCACCATTTTTTCTAAGTCTTCAACGACCGATTGGACCATTTGTTCCTCATTTTCTTTTCCTGTCGCTTCTTCGAGGGAACTGGTTTCAAGAACTTCCTTCATAGTCGCAACCGGCTTAGCCTCAAGAGCCAGGATTCTCTCAGCCAATTCATCTACATGTACGTTGGCTTCATTATAAAGTTCTTCAAATTTTGCATGAAGGGTAAAAAAGTTTTTCCCTTTAATATACCAATGGAAATTGTGAAGCTTTACATATAGAACAGTCCAGTTTGCTACTTGCTGGTTAACAGCTTTTACTAATTCTTTACTCATATAAATCATCCTCCCAACAATAGATTACCCACAATAACAAAATTCAAACCTGTGCCTTGGCCATCGCGAAATCTTTCATGAAAGTGCTGCTTTCATGGTAAAATATTGAGGAGAGAAAAGGGGGAGAAGAATGTATACGGTATTAGTCATATCGATTATCATTGTGATCGTGGTACTGCTTTTAAGCGTTATTACCACTTCAAAAGCTTACCAATTCAAGCATACAGTAGACCCGGTTGATCCGCTTCCTGACAGCGAGCAGGGACAAAAAGAGGCTAAAGAAGAGCAAGAAGATAACCAAAACCGTTCATAAGCATACGCTATTATATATACAGCCTCCGTACAACCGGAGGTTTTCCTTTTAAATGGACGGAAATAACATACATGTGGAGAGGACATTGAGATGGATATATACTCCATGATGCTTACAGTATTTTTAGTATTAAATATTATCCTGGCTGTTTTTGTTATCTTTCTGGAGCGAAGGGATGCAGGCGCCACATGGGCATGGCTCATGGTTTTGTTCTTTCTCCCTCTTCTTGGTTTTTTCATGTACCTCTTCTTTGGGCAGAATTTAACCAGAAGAAAGATGTTCCAATGGGAAGACCGTAAAAAGATTGGAATTGATGAACTGCTGAACAATCAGATCAGAGGAATCAAGGAAAAGGATTTCCATTTTCGAAATGACATAATTAAAAACTCCAAGGACCTTATATATATGCACCTTGTCAACAATGATGCGGTGTTGACGCAGGACAACGAGGTCAGGATTTTTACAGATGGGAAAGAAAAGTTTAATTCGCTTGTGGAGGATATCAAAAATGCAGCCGATCACATCCATCTGCAATATTATATCTTCAAGAGAGATAATCTGGGGAAAAACTTAATCAATCTTTTGACGGAAAAGGCAAGGGAAGGCGTAAAAGTAAGGCTTCTCTATGATGAACTGGGCTCAAGAAGCCTGCATAAAAGGGTGTTTAAAGAGCTGATTGCGGCTGGTGGGGAGATTGAAGCCTTTTTCCCTTCCCGGCTGCACTTTATCAACTTGAGAATTAATTACCGGAACCATCGCAAAATTGCCATTATTGACGGCCGAATTGGATATGTTGGCGGGTTTAATGTCGGGGATGAATATCTCGGGCTTAATCCAAAGTTTGGATATTGGCGTGATACTCATTTAAGAATCAGGGGGAGTGCTGTCCATTCCCTGCAGACCCGCTTTATCCTGGACTGGAACCAGGCTTCGCATCGCCATGATATTTACTATGCTCCGGAGTATTTTCCGCTGGCCGAGTCTCGTGATAGCGTAGGGATGCAAATTGTTACCAGCGGGCCTGATTCGGAATGGGAACAGATTAAAAATGGGTATATAAAAATGGTTTCATCAGCCCGTAAATCTATTTATATCCAAACCCCCTATTTCATCCCGGACGCCAGTCTCCTGGATGCATTGAAAATAGCTGCATTATCTGGGGTGGAAGTGAACATTATGGTACCGAACAAGCCTGACCATATGTTTGTTTATTGGGCAACCTACTCCTATATAGGGGAAATGTTAAAAGTAAATGCGAACATCTATATATATGAAAATGGCTTCATCCATGCAAAAACCTTGATTGTTGACGAGAAGGTTTCTTCGGTAGGAACCGCGAATATAGATGTTAGAAGCTTCAGGCTCAATTTTGAGGTAAATGCCTTTATATATGATGAGGATGTTTCGAAAGAACTGACTGAGAGCTTTCAGGAAGATGTCCAGCTATCAACTAACCTGACTGCAGAAGATTACAGAAATAGAGCCTTAAAAATCAAATTGAAAGAATCCATCTCAAGGCTTTTATCGCCGATTTTATAAAATGCAGTTATCGACTTACACAATTTTATACTTATCTTATTATAAAACGGGCTGACCAGTCAGCCCGTTTTCTTTATGCAAAAACCTGTTTCAATTCATCCTTCGATTGATCCAGCCAGAACCTCATAAGACGTTTTGCACCTTCAAGATCATGAAGTTTTGCCTGTCCGCATTGCTTCTCATTTGCAGCAGGAATCTCGGTTATTTCAACCGCATCTTGCATTGTAGCTTCAAGCAGATCGATTATTTCTTCAACTGAAGGCTCTCCGCTAACGACTAGATAATAGCCTGTCTGGCAGCCCATCGGGGAAATATCAATAATATCAAAATGATTATATTTCTCTGCATGTGTACGGATATTAAAAGCAAGCAGATGCTCAAGTGTGTGAATGACATCCGGCTTCATCGCCTGCTTATTTGGCTGGCAGAAACGGATATCAAACTTGTTAACTAAACCGTCACTTCCCACTTTATGGACACCGCAGTGCCTCACATATGGAGCTTTAACAGCGTGGTGGTCCAATTCGAAACTTTCTACTGAAGGCATTCAAAACACTCCCCTAAAGTTTTCCTTTTATTATAACGCAATATCCGACTAAATACATCAAATTAATATGAAAATTATGACGTTTTCACGATTATATGTTATTTTAAAAGAAAATATGTTTTACCAGGAAAGGTAATGACATGATCAAAAAACAATTGATGTTGATATTTCGTTTCTATCAAATTGTGATTTCCCCGCTGAAGCCTCCAACATGCCGGTTTTATCCGACTTGTTCCCATTATGGGCTGGAGTCTGTTAAGCGATTCGGCGCCCTAAAGGGCGGCTGGCTGACTATAAAACGGATTTTAAAATGTCATCCCTTTCATCCAGGCGGTGTTGACCTTGTTCCGGAGGAATGGCACAAAAAGAAAAAGAATTAACCCTCGTATCCGTCCACTACCAGATCAAGCTTGCCTGTGCCAGGATGTATAACAAGCCCATGCACAGGCACATCTGCCGGCATTAAGGGGTGCTTTTTCACCATATGGACGCTATGGGATACACTATCCTCTACATTTTCAAATCCTCTTAGCCAGTCCTCTGCAGCAATTCCTGAGTATGTCATCGTATCCAATGCATCCTCGGTAATGCCTCTCTCCTTCATGCTGCTGACAACCGCATCAGCCTTCATTCCGCTCATCCCGCAGTCATGATGGCCAATAACAAACACTTCTTTCGCCTGCAGCTGGTAAACAGCTACTAATATGCTTCTCATAATGCTGCCAAACGGATGCGTTACTAAAGCACCTGCATTTTTGATAATTTTCACATCACCGTTTCTTACATTGAGCGCTTTTGGCAGAAGCTCCACTAAACGTGTGTCCATGCAAGTCAAGATAACCATTTTCTTATTAGGGAATTTCGTTGTTTCAAATTCTTCATACTTTTTTTCTTCAACAAATTGCTGATTATGGTCTAAGATTTCTTCTAAAAGTTTCATTTGTTCCACTCCTGTCTTTTATACATTCCTTTACTTTAAGCAGGCATAAATGCTGCAATACTTGAGTAAAAGATGTCAATACTAATGATGACCTTTAACAGGCATCTATAATTATGATACATAAAGCTTGAGCTTCAAACAAATTTTTATCCTTGCTTTTTAGCTGGATATTTTGTAAGATAACTAAGTGAAATCGTAATGATTACGTATTATTAATCACCTGGACGCTGAGTGCGGCAATTAACTGAATTAACTGCCCTAATAAACATTATCTAAAATATAGTCCGTGCTTTAAATCGTAATAACTACGTTTTATAAAAGGAGGAGAAAAAATGACAAAGAAATGGTTAGTATTTATTCTAGGCCTAACTCTTGTTCTATCAGGATGCTCAGAGGAAAAGCCAGAGGAAAACATCAGCAATAAAACTAAGGTTTATACAACTGTGTACCCGCTTCAATATTTTACTGAACGAATCGGAGGGGATGCGTTAGAAGTTGAAACCATCTATCCTCCCGGATCGGATGAACACACTTTTGAACCATCACAAAAAGATATGATGAAGCTGGCTGATTCAGATCTTTTTATTTTTATAGGGCTCGGTCTTGAAGGCTTTGTGGAAAAGGCAAAAGAGACATTGAAAAATGAAAAAGTTAAAATGGTCGCTGCAGGAGAAAATATCGAATTTGTTCACTCAGATGAAAATCATGATCCTGCCCATGAAGACGAAGGACATTCTGATGAAGCTGAGCATGAAGAAGAACATGCTGATGAACACGGTGCTGAATCTGAAGAGGGCCATGATCATGAAGGGGAATCCGAAGAGGGCCCTGATCATAACCATGGAGATATCGACCCCCATGTTTGGCTGGATCCTTTATACTCCAAAGAATTGGCTGAATCAATTAAAGATGCTTTAGTAGAAAAGATGCCTGAGCAGAAGGAGCAATTTGAACAGAATTATTTGAAGCTTGCTGAGGAGCTCGATAATCTTCATAATGATTTTGAGCAGACAGTTCAAAATGCTGTGCATAAGGAATTCATTGTTTCACACGCAGCATATGGATATTGGGAAGACCGATATGGTTTGGATCAAATCAGTGTATCCGGGTTAAACTCTTCCAGCGAGCCTACTCAGAAAGAACTGCAGAAAATCATTGCGGAAGCAAAAGAACATGACTTGAAATATGTCTTTTTTGAACAGAATGTCAGCTCGAGACTGACTGAAACTCTGCAAAAGGAAATCGGCGCAGAACCGTTAATGCTTCATAATTTATCGGTCCTGACGGAAGAAAATATTAAAGAAAACCAAACGTATTTTACATTAATGAACGAAAATCTTGCTGCCCTTGAAAAAGCTCTAAATGAATAAATACTTTCACCTCCCGGCTTGGGAGGTTTTTTCATTTAAAAACAGTCCAAACTTGACAATTCCTTCAAATACCATGTCTGAATCCAAAGACTCTGCAAAAAATAAAAAAGACCCTGGTACCCAGGTGCCGCCCGAAATTTGCAATTTTCGGCTTGGTCATATTTTCTGCTTAGG